>Ga0209060_10000519_pt1 | contig 67737 bp, 58 predicted proteins | sample Coa_R1_8_FD_187155 | JGI IMG/M metagenome (GOLD analysis project Ga0209060, IMG submission 187155) | Surface soil microbial communities from Centralia Pennsylvania, which are recovering from an underground coalmine fire - Coalmine... | ecosystem: Environmental > Terrestrial > Soil >... | reverse complement strand
CGCCCGGGGGTCTGTGAAAACCCGAGGCCCGCTCCGAGCGCAAAGACCTGGAACACATAGTGATGCGGTCCATGTCCGCGCGGAGGGTCCGGTGGGAGCCAGCTCTGGCGCAGATAGGAGTTGCGACCCGTGGCCAATCCCGCTCCCTTGTGGTCTGGACTGTCGAGGGCGCCCTCTGCCAGGGAGCCTTCAGGCTGCAGATCGACCACGATGGCATGCACCAGCGGCTCCGGGGACGGCGCATCGGGGTCCTCCACGATGAGCGCCACCCCGTGGGTGGCGGCGGGAAGCCCGCGCCACTCGAGCGCGGGTGACCAGCCGGCCCCGTCGGCGGTGTAGCGCGCCGGCATCGGCTGATCGTCCAGAAAGGCGTCACTGCGGACCTCGAAAGATGGGATACTTTTCTCGGCGCGTAGTCTCTGGAGGACTGTTTTCTCGAAACCCGCACGATGACGGTGCAGAGCGCGTCCTAGACTTTCAGGTAGCTTTTCAAGCATGGCGGCCTCCTCGTTCCCACAGGTCCGCCAGTGTGACCGAGGGCTCGACCAAGTCTGTAAGCGCGCCGAAGCCGGCCGTTGTCAGGCACAGCCGACCCCGGGTGTTGCGTTTTCATATAGAAGGAAGAGGTACCCACATGAGCCGTGATCAGAGGACGTTCGCAGGACATCGCTGGATGAGCACGGTTGCGTTGCTCGCCCTGTGCGCCGTGGCCGCAGCCACCGAGGCGCCCGATCCGGCGTTGAAAGCAGCGGTTGCGGATCCGGCAAGGACGGCCAAATTCGTGGCGCGCGACTCCGTGCGCCACCCGCTGGAAGAGCTCAGTTTCTTCGGTATCAAACCGACGATGGAAGTCGTCGAGCTGTGGCCGGGGGGCGGATACTGGACCGAAATCCTCGGGCCCTATCTCGCCAAGAGCGGCAAGTACTACGTCGCGGTGCCGACGGGGGACGCCGAGGAAGACAAGATCACGCAGGGCTGGCGGGCCCGCGTCGCGGCCGAGAAGGACCGCCTGGGGACGATCCACGAAACGACGTTGGGTGCGGGCCACTTCGAGATTGCGCCGCCGGGCTCTGCGGATCTGGTGCTGACGTTCCGCAATTTGCACAACTGGATGGATGGCGGGTACGTCGACCAGGCGCTCGCGGCGTGCTTCAAGGCGCTCAAGCCCGGCGGTATTCTGGGCATCGAGGATCATCGGGGTCGCAACGATCAGCCGCAGGACCCGAAAGCGGCCAATGGCTATGTGCGTCAGGATTACACCATCGCACTCGCGAAAAAGGCGGGCTTTGAGTTCGTCGGTGCCTCGGAGATCAATGCGAACCCCAAGGACACCAAGGATTGGGTCGATGGCGTGTGGACGCTGCCGCCGACGCTCTCCCAGGGAGACAAGGACAGGGCGCGCTATCTCGCGGTGGGCGAAGCGGACAATTACGTGCTCAAGTTTCGCAAGCCCGCGTCCTGAATCATTCCGCGCCCCTCAGATGTCCGTCCCCAGCACGAGCGCCGAGCCATCGCTGAAGCGCCCGAGTCGAAAGGCGGTGGGATCCACGATCGGGGGTTGACCGGTGGTCAGCTCCGCCGCCAGTCGGCCGGCCGCGGGCCCGATGCCAAAGCCATGCCCTGAGAATCCCGCGGCGACGGTGAGCCCAGGCACCTCCGGCACCGGGCCGATGTACGGCACGACATCGGGCGTGACGTCGATGTAGCCGGCCCACCGCTGCACGATCGCGACGTCACGAAACGGCGGATAGAGACGCACCATTGCCTGCCACGCTTCCGAATTCAGTTTCGCATCGGGCGCAGGATCGAGCACGCGCAGCTTCTCGAACGGACTGGTCGCATCGAGCGGCCAGCGCCGCGACATCCTGAGCTCCGCAGAGCTGAGCGCGTTCAAACGCGGCTTGAGGGTGCTCTCACGACGCAGCGTCGGCCAGAAGTCGCGGAAGTAGCGCAAAGAATCCGGCACGAGCGGCACCACGTGACCTGTGCCGCGCGCGATCGTGTAGCCTCCATCCTGCCGCCGCCGGTATGCAAGATCCGCGAGCAGCGTGCAGGTGTCGGGTCCTTGAGCCGGCGCGGTGCGCATCACCGAAGCGAGCACCTTGAGCTGCGGCAGCCGCACGCCGAGGCTCGCACAGAAGAGGCTCGTCCAAGCGCCAGCGGCGAGCAGCACCGCCTCGCATCCAATGCGTCCGCGCTCGGTGAAAACCCCCTGCACCCGGCCGGCGGACAGATCGAGACCGCGCACCGCGCAGGGAGCCAGCACCCGCGCACCGGCGGCCTGAGCGGCGCGAGCCATCGCCGGCACGGCGCGCTGGGGCTCGGCGCAACCGTCGGTGGGCACGTGCAGGGCAGCCCGGTACGCACGGCTCGCCCCCGGCATGAGCTCGGCGAGGTCGGCTCCGCGCACGAGACGCGCCCCCACATCGAAAGGTCGCGCCATCTCGATCCATTGCGCGTGGCGTGCCTCGTCGGCCTCGGATTCGGCCACGTACATCACACCGCACTGGCGAAAACCCGTCGAGCCTCCAGCGCGCCGATCGAGCTCGCGCCACAGTCGCAGGCTCTCGACGATCAGCGGCATCTCGCGAGGATCGCGGCCCGTCTGCCGGCACCATCCCCAGTTGCGGCTCGACTGCTCGCAGGCCAGATAGGCTTTCTCACAGAGCACGACCCCGACACCCGCAGTCGCCAGGTGCAAAGCGGCCGATGTTCCGATGATGCCGCCACCGATGACGACGACCCCAGTGCTTGCGGGCAGGAGCGGGTCGGGCTCGATCGAATCGACGTAGGGCCCCATGAGCATCCCTCGGGGAAATGCGCGATTATAGAGTGCATGCCGCAGCCCGCACGCATTCCGCTCATCGACGTCTCGGCGCTCTTCGGTGGCCCTTGCGCTGCGCGCGAGCGCGCCGATGCCGATCTCATGGCCGCCGCCGCGAGCCCCGGGTTCTTCGTTGCACGAGGCTTTGGCGCAGAGGTACCGATCGATGCCGGGTCCCGCGCGCAACTACTGAAGATATTCTCGCTGCCCGAGCCCGAGAAGCATCGCCTCTGGCGGCAAAAGTTCGAGCCCGCGAATGCCAATGTGTATCGAGGCTGGTTTCCTGCGCAGCGAGGATTCCTCACGAGCAAAGAAGGGATCGATCTCGGGCCCGACGTCGTATTCGGTCCTGAGGTGCTGAGGAAAGGCGACCCGCTGCGCGAAGCGACGCCCCTCCCGGATGAGACCGCCCTGCCCGGCTGGCGCGCGGCCGTCGCACGCTACTACCGGGCGATGCTCGCGGTGAGTGGGGCGCTCATGCACGGCATTGCGCGCGGACTCGAGTTGCCGGAGCACTATTTCGATGAGGCGTTCGACCGCGGCCTCTCCACCCTGCGCCTTCTGCGCTATCCGGTGCGTGATGATGCCGAGGAAGCGGCAGCGCAGAACCCGAGCCTGTGGGTCGAGCACCACGGGCAACGCTGCTACGTGCGCGGCGCGCCGCATGTCGACTCGGTATTCGTCACGCTGCTGGCGCAGGACGGTGTGGCCGGTTTGCAGGCGTACCACGAGGGTTACTGGATCGATGTGCCACCGCTCGAGGGAACGCTCGCGGTCAACTTCGGCAAGGTGCTCGAGCTTTGGACGCGCGGTCGCCTGCGCGCGACGCCGCACCGGGTGATCGGAACGGGCGACGTGCGCCAGTCGATTCCCTTCTTCTACGAGGCGCGCGCCGAGGCGCAAATCCGCCCCCTGCCGATGGATCCGAGCGATGCTTTCGAGCCTTTTCTCTACGGGGACTATCTGTGGGCGACCACCACGCAGTTCGTGGAGTTCAAGGGCATGCAATCCTTGCGTCCTGCGAGCGGGGCGCTCGTCGAGCCTTGAAGTCGAGACATCCATCCCCACGCTGGTGGCTTGAGCTCTTCTCGACCTCGACCTACCGCGACGACCCGGCGCTTCCTGAGTCCGCTCTGGCTGCTATTTTCTGTGCCGGGGTACGTCGGCGTGCGCCTCGTGCCTGCGCTTACCCACGGCCTGTTGGCCACCGGCGCCGCGTTCGCGCTGCTGCTCGGCGCCTGTCTGCTCATTCCGACCTCGGTCCGCACGCGTGAGATGCGGCCGGGGTTCGTGCGCGACGCCATTGCGTGGCTCGGTCTGCTTGCACTCGGATTCTTCTCCACGCTGTTTGTCGTGACGCTGCTGCGCGATCTGCTGCTGCTCTTGGTTTTCCTGATCAGTCCGGCTCGCGCAGCGAGCCTCGTCGTGCCATCCGCCGTCGCAGCGCTCACCATGGCCACCGGCTCGAGCCTCATCGGCTTATGGATCGCTCGCCGGCCGCGCCTCGTCGAGGTGACGGTGCCGGTGCGCGATCTGCCGCCCGCGCTGGAAGGTTTCACGATCGCGCAGATCAGCGACATCCATGTGGGTCCCACGATCAGGCGCGGATTCGTCGAGCGGATCGTGAGGCGAACCAACGCGCTCGGCGCCCATCTCATTGCGCTCACCGGAGACCTGGTCGACGGCTCCGTCGCCGAGCTCGCCGCTCACACGGCGCCGCTCGGACTGCTCACAGCCCAGCACGGCGTCTACTTCGTCACCGGCAATCACGAGTACTACTCCGGCGAGCGCGCCTGGACCGAGGAAATCCGTCGCCTCGGATTGACACCGCTCAAGAATGAGCACGTCGTGTTGAGCCATGAAGGCGCATCCCTCGTGATCGCGGGCATCGACGATGAGGGAGCGCCGCGCTTCGATCCGCAGCAGCGCAGCGACGCCGCCCACGCTCTCACCGGTGCGCCCGATCCGGCCGTGAAGATCCTCCTCGCCCACCAACCGAGCGCTGCGCTGCAGGCAATGCACGCAGGGTTTGATCTACAGCTCTCCGGCCACACGCATGGCGGGCAGTTCTGGCCATGGAACTTGGCCGTGCGCTACTTCCAGCCCTTTACGGCGGGTCTGCACCGGCTCGGCGATTTATGGGTGTACGTGAGCCGCGGCACCGGCTACTGGGGTCCGCCGAATCGCTTCGGGGTGCCCGGTGAGATCACGCGGGTGCGGCTGGTGGGCGTGTCTGAAGCGTAGACAGGGAATCGTTCAAGCCAGGCAAGCAGTGCCCTCGAATCGCGTGGGTTACGACCGTGAGCTCTGCCGTTTCATACGGGGCCCAGCCCATCACGGTTGGCCTAGCCGGCGACAGCCACTTTGGAAAGCGAGTTTTCGCGCAGACCGCCTCCCAGTACCTTGTAGAGTGTCACGAGGTTCTCGAAGCGCTGCAGCCGCACGATTTGCAGCTGTCGCTGCGCGTCAAAGAGAGAACGCTGAGCATCGAGCTCGCTGAGATAGTTATCGACGCCGCCTCGAAAGCGCATCTGAGCCAAGCGGTACGCACCTTGCGAGGCGCTCACCAGCGCCTGTTGCGCCGCCAGCTGCTCGTCGAAGTAGCGTCGAGCCGCGAGCGCGTCAGCCACCTCGCGAAACGCGATCTGGATCGCTTTTTCGTATTGCGCCACCGCCGTGTCACGCGTCACTTTGGCTGCCTTGAGGTTCGCCTCGTTGGCGCCTCCTGCAAAGAGGGGTACATTGATCTGCGGTGCAAATGTCCACGCGAGCGAGTCTTTCTTGAACAGACCGGAAAGCTCAGTGCTGGCACTGCCTAGAGTGCCCGTCAGTTCGATAGCGGGAAAGAACGCAGCCCGCGCCGCACCGATGTCGGCATTGGAGGCCTTCAGCAAGTGTTCGGCGGCTAGCACATCCGGCCGTTCGACCAGAACGTTGGAGGGAATGGCCTCCTCCACCGCCGACACGACATCCGGCCTGTCAAGACCCGCAGAGAAGTCAGTGCCTTCGGGAACGGGAGCGCCCAGCAGCAGTTGCAACGCATCTCGATCCTGAGCCAGCGCGCGGGAATACTGCGCCAAGCTCGCGCGAGCGGTGTCCACGGTGGACTCGGCTTGGCGAAGAGCGAGCTCCGAGGCGGTACCTCGTTCGAACATCTTCCGCGTCAATTCGTAGGAATCGCTCTGGTTTTGTAGTGTTTGGCGTGTGATCACCAGCAACGTCTGATCCGTGAGTAGCGCCAAGTAGGCATTTGCCACTTCTGCCACAAGGGTAATCTGGGCGGTGCGCCGGGTCTCTTCGAAGCTGAAATATTGCTCCAGGCCGGCGTGATCGAGGCTGCGGATCCTGCCAAAGAGATCGAGTTCAAAGTTGGTGAAGCCGATGCCCGCGGTGTAAGAATGAGAGACAATGTCCCCTTGCGCGGAAGTGTTTCCGGCGGCCAATGAGGTCGCAAGCACGCTGGCGGGTAGGCGCTCGGCTTGCTCCGTCGTGCTGGCTGCGATCGTCGGAAACAGGTTGGCGCGCTGGATCCGGTAGCGTGCCTGTGCGGTTTCGACGTTAAGCGCGGCGACGCGCAGGTCTCGGTTGTTGGTCAGGGCCAGAACGATCAGCTGTTGCAGTTGCGAATCAGGGAAAAACGCTCGCCAGCCTAAATCTTTTGCAGATATACCTGAATCGATGCTGTGCTCCGGTATTTCCACCGGCGCATCCGGTCGAATGTATTTAGGCTCGAGGGTGCAGGCCGAGAACGTCATCGTTCCTACGATGATCGCAGCGCGCCCGTGTCTGTACCGCATGGCTCAGGTCTCCAGTGCAGGGCGCCCGACCATCTCTTCGTCAAGGGTGCGTCGACCTTTGAACACCGAACGCACCGCGACGAAGAACACCGGCACAAAGAACACGGCGAGCACCGTGCCCGTGACCATACCGCCGATTACGCCGGTGCCGATGGCAATGCGCCCGCCTGCACCGGCACCTCTGGCGAATGCCAAGGGCATCACCCCCAACACGAAAGCAAACGAGGTCATGAGGATGGGGCGCAGGCGTTGCCGTGCAGCACTAATCGTCGCCTCGACCAAACCCATTCCGTGGTCGACGTTCCCCTTTGCGAACTCGACGATAAGGATCGCGTTCTTGGCGGATAGGCCGACCGTGGTAAGGAGGCCCACCTGAAAGAACACATCGTTGCTAAGTCCGCGTAGCAAGGTCGCGCTGACGGTGCCGAGGATCCCCAACGGCACCACCAGCATGACGGCAAATGGGATCGACCAACTCTCATAGAGCGCCGCCAAGCACAGGAATACTATGGCTAGCGAGATCGCATACAACGCCGGCGCCTGTGAGCCCGATTTTTTCTCCTCGTAGGACAGGCCCGTCCATTCGTATCCGATGCCTTTGGGGAGCGTGGTCACTGCCGCTTCCATCGCCGCCAACGCATCACCGCTGCTGCGGCCCGGAGCCGGGGCGCCGAGGAACTCCAACGAAGCCGTGCCGTTGTAACGCTCCAGCTTGGGCGAACCGATGCTCCACTGTGCCGAAGAGAAGGCGGAAAACGGCGTCATCCGCCCTGCGGCGTTTCGGACGTACCACTTGTCCAAATCCTGCGGCAGCATGCGCGAAGCGGCCTCGCCTTGTACGAAGACGCGCTTGACGCGGCCGTGATCGACAAATTGATTGACGTAGGCGGAGCCCCAGCCAATACCGAGGGTTTGGCTGATGTCATTGATCGACAAGCCAAGCGCGCTGGATTTCTCCCAATCGATATTCAGCTTGTATTGGGGTTCATCCGACAAGCCGTTCGGCCGAAGCGATCCAATAGCCGGGCTCAGTCGCGCAATATGCATCAGCTGTTGGCGGGCCTTCATCAACGCGTCGTGCCCGACGTTACCCAAGTCTTCCAACTCGAAGTCGAAGCCGGTGGCGTTGCCGAGCTCGAGAACCGCTGGCGGTGGGAACGCGACGACAGACGCGCCGCGTATGCGCTGGAAGCGCCGATTGGCTCGCTCGGCTAGGCCAAAAACGGAATCTCGCTCGTTCGGACGGTCTCTCCAATCCTTGAGCCGCACGAAAGCCAAGCCGGCACTTTGCCCACGGCCACCGAAGCTGAAACCGTTGACCGTGAAGACATCGCTGACGGTGGCCGCTTCATCCTTCATGAAATAGTCACGGATTTCGCCCAGCGTTTGCTGCGTCAACTCGCTCGCCGTACCCGGAGGCTCGACCACCTGCAGGAACAGAATGCCTTGATCTTCGTCCGGCAAGAATGACGTGGGCACTTGCACAAACAGCATTCCCAGGCACACGACGATGGCCAAATACGCCAGGAAATAGCGCCCCGTCCGGACCGTGACGCGGCTGACGCCGCGCTCGTAGCCCCGATTCACGCTTGCAAAACCTCGGTTGAACAGACCGAAGAAACCGCCTTTGGGTTCGTGCTCGGCGATCCGAGACGTGCGGAGCAACGTGGCACACAGGGAAGGTGTGAACACCAGCGCCACCAGCACCGACAGTGTCATCGCCGAGACGATTGTGATGGAAAACTGCCGATAGATCACTCCGGTCGAGCCTCCGAAGAAGGCCATTGGCAGAAACACCGCTGACAGTACCAGAGCGATGCCGACGAGCGCGCCGGTGATCTGGTCCATCGACTTGCGCGTGGCCTCTCTCGGCGATAGACCTTCTTCCGCCATCACACGTTCGACGTTTTCCACGACCACGATCGCATCGTCGACAAGCAGGCCGATTGCCAGCACCATGCCGAACATCGTTAGTGTGTTGATGGAGAAGCCCGCGACGGCCAGGATGCCGAATGTACCAAGCAGCACCACCGGCACGGCGATTGTTGGAATGAGCGTGGCGCGGAGGTTCTGCAGGAAAAGGTACATCACCAAGAACACCAGCACGATGGCCTCGAGCAGCGTCTTCACCACTTCTTGGATGGAGGCGCTTACGAACGGCGTGGTGTCGTAGGGGTAGACCATCTTCAGGCCGGGCGGAAAGTACGGCTGCAGACGATCCATCGTGGCTCGGATCGCTCTGGCGGTATCCAGCGCATTGGCGCCCGTGGCCAGCTTGATGCCCAGTCCCGACGCCGGGTGGCCGTTATACTCGACGTAGATCGAATAGTTCTCGCCGCCCAGGGTGACGCCGGCGACGTCATTCAACCGAACTTGGGAGCCATCCGGGTTGACCTTGAGAAAAATCTGCGCGAACTGCTCAGCGGTTTGCAGGCGTTGTGGACCAACGATGGTGGCATTCAAGCGTTGGCCCTTCCCCGAAGGCAGACCGCCCAGTTCGCCGGAGGCGATCTGTACGTTCTGCGCCTGCAGAGCGTTGCTCACGTCCACGGGTGTCAGGCCGTAGTTGTCCAAACGCCCGGCATCGAGCCAAATGCGCATGGCGTATTGCGACCCGAACAACTGGTAATCGCCGACGCCGCGCGTACGGCTAATCGGATCCTGGACGTGGGATGCGACGTAGTCACTGATGTCGTCGTTATCCATGGAGCCGTCGACCGAATAGAAGCCGATCACCATCAAGAAATTTCGTGTCGCCTTGGCCACTCGGATGCCTTGCGATTGAACCTCGGCCGGCAGCAACGGCGTTGCCAATTGCAGCTTGTTTTGCACCTGCACTTGGGCGATGTCGGGATTCGTTCCCTGCTCGAAGTACAGCGTGATGGTCATGCTGCCGTCCTTGTCGCTTTCGGATCCGAAGTACAATAAGTGGTCGATGCCGGAGAGTTGCTGCTCGATCACCTGCGTCACGGTGCTCTGGACGGTCTCTGCCGAGGCGCCCGGGTAGGTGACTTGGATCGAGATTGCCGGTGGGGCGATGCTCGGGTATTGCGCCACCGGGAGGATGGTGATGGCCAAGACACCCGCCGACATGACCACGATCGCCAGCACCCAGGCGAACACCGGACGGTCGATGAAGAACCTGACCATCAGTGTCTCCTACTTCCGATTGGCCGACAGGCGCTCACCGGGGGACGCTTGCGCGGTCTCGCTGAACTCTTCCGGCTGGACCTTGGCGCCAGGCTGTACGAGTTGAAGCCCTTCCACGACAACCCGATCGCCCTCCCGGAGGCCTGCGCTCACCAGCCATCGGTCACCGACTGCACGATCGGTTTTCAGGATGCGTAGGGCGATGGTGTGGTCGGCGGCCACCACCAGCGCGGTCGGGTTTCCCTTCTCGTTGTGGCTGACGCCTTGCTGCGGCACCAGCAATGCCCCCAGGCGAACGCCTTCCTCGATGTGCTCGCGCACGAACATGCCCGGCAACAGGATGCGGTCGGGGTTGGGAAACCTGGCGCGCATGGTCACCGAGCCCGTGCTCTCATCCACGGTCACCTCCGAAAACTGAAGCGTCCCGGCCTGCGCATAGTCGGTGGCATCCTCCAGGCGCAGCCTTACAGGTGTTCGGCCAGCCTCGTTTTGGTGCAGCTCTCCGGCTGCCGCTTCTCGTTTGAGGCGCAGCAGCGTGCCGATGGGCTGCGTCACGTCCACATACACATGGTCGAGCTGTTGCACCGTCGCCATTGCGGCGGATTGGTTTGCAGTGACCAGCGCGCCTTCTGTCACCGTCGAACGACCAATGCGGCCGGAGATGGGCGACAGCACCCTGGTATAGCGCAGGTTGATGCGCGCGGTCTCCAATGCCGCTTGCGCTTGAAGATTGGTGGCGACGGCGTTGTCGTAGTCCTGCTGGCTGACCGCGTTGGCAGCGGCCAGCGGCTTGTAGCGCTCCGCCAAGGAGCGCGCCGAAGCGGCGGCAGCAATCGCGCTGTGGTAGCTGGCCTCATAGGGCGCCGGATCGATCTGATAGAGCTGCTGCCCTGCTTCGACCTCGCTGCCTTCCACGAACAATCTCTTTAGAATGATGCCGTTGACTTGCGGGCGTACCTCCGCGACTCGCAGAGCAGCCACGCGTCCCGGCAGATCAGTGGTGACCGGCACCGACTGTGCCCGGAGGGTCACAACCGATACCTTGGACGGCGGAGGAGATGCGGGTGTGGAGACTGGTTTATGGCCACAGCCGAACAGAGCCGGCATCGAAAGCAGCACCAGTCGTAGTGGAATGTCGAACGCAATGGGTTTCATGGTTGATCCTTGCACCGGGACCCCAGGCCATCACGCGATGGCGCGCTCTTCCGTCCAGTCGACGTACAGCCGACGTTCTGCAAACAACCAATTTCCGTTCTGCTTCTCGAACGCGTCGAGATAGCGGAGCGATGCAATCATCAGGTGGCGCTTTGCGTCGGCCACCGTTACATGGTGTGCCAGGCAGTAGGCTTCCCCATTAGCCTTGCCGTTTGTCAAGGAGAAGATGGTGCTCTGTCCGACGAAATGGGTGGTAGCGTCGTATTTGTTGAGATCTGCGAAGACGGGAGCCAACGCATCGCGTGAGCGGAGCTCCCACGTCGGCTTGCGGTCCTTGGCGTTCATGAACACCACGAAGTGCGTGTCCGCGGTAAACAAGGACATTTGGCCCTTGGCATCGCGACGATCGGCGCAATGCGCGTAAGCCTCAACAAGTTCTCGAATGGCGAGGCGATCTGCAGCCTCGCCGGGAGAGATCGTGGTGTGTGAACTCATGGTCGAATTACTCCAGGATGGCCCGCGGTTCAAGAAACGCCTCGATCCCGAACAATCCGAATTCACGGCCGACGCCGGAATGCTTGAATCCGCCGAACGGCGCCTGTTGGTCGTCCAACATGCCGTTGATTGCCACGCGACCAGCTTGGATCCGAGAGGCGACGCGGCGGGCGCGTTGAATGTCTGTGCCGCTTACATAAGCGTGGAGGCCGTATTCCGTGTCGTTGGCGATCCGGATCGCATCTTCTTCGTCTTCGTAGGTGATGACCGAGAGGACGGGCCCGAAAATCTCTTCCCGGGCGATTGTCATGTCATTCTTCACATTGACAAATACCGTTGGTCTGACGAAGAAACCCGACTCAAGGCCGGGCGGGTGTCCCTCGCCTCCAACGAGCAGTTCTGCGCCCTCTTCGATACCCTTGCGAATGTAGGACTGCACGCGCTCGTATTGCTTCTGGTTCACCATGGGCCCGACGGCGGTCTTGGGGTCGGACGGATCGCCGGCTGGAAACGCGAGCGAAGTATTCAAGATCGCCTGTTTGACTTCCTCGAAGCGACTCTTCGGCACAAGCAACCTCGTACCGGCGACACAAGCTTGACCGCTGTTCAGAAATCCGATGATGAAGGCGTTCGGAATGGCCTTTTTGAGGTCGGCATCATCAAGCAAAATGTTAGGCGACTTGCCGCCCAGCTCAAGGGTGATGCGTTTCATCGTCGCGGCACCCTCGCGCATGATCGACCTCCCCACAGCAGCCGAGCCCGTGAAGGAAATCTTGGCTACGTCGGGATTTCGCACCAGCTCCGCCCCGACGACATCTCCGCGACCGGGGACAACGTTGCAAAGCCCATTAGGAAGTTTCGCCTCGTGCACACAGTCGAGCCACGCGTGCGTTTGCAAAGCGCTCAGCTCACTGGGCTTCATGACCACCGTGCAACCGGCGGCGACTGCCGAGGCAAGCTTCATGCAAAGGAAGAACGCGTTTGCGTTCCACGGCGAAATCAGGCCGGCGACGCCGACCGGCTCCAGGGTGACCGTTGTCTTGCCCCAACTCCGAGTCAGCGGTAGCTCGCGAAGGGCCTTCTCGGCCGAGAGGAACACGTCGGCACCCGCCTGCACGATGGGCGCTGCGAACTGCACGACACCCCCATACTCCTCGACCATCGTCTTCGTGAGAGCATCGGTATGCGCCGAGACGGCACCGTGCAGTCTACGTAGGATCTCCATGCGCTCTTCTTTGGTAGACCGCCCGAAACTTGCAAACGCGCGCTTGGCGGCGGCAATGGCGCGACGCGCATCCTCCTCATCTGCCAGCGTCACGCGCGCAATTACTTGGCTGTTGGTCGGATTGATAGTGTCCATAACCTCGCGGCCATGGGAATCGACGAACGCTCCGTCGATGTAGTGTTGCGTGATGGCCTTCATTGCGCCTCCTTGGGGAACACAGAGCAATTAGTCTGCATCGTATGAGGCACCCCGCTGAGCTCGCCATTACATCTTCCTGGTAGCCGACCGCACGGAGTCGCGGCTTTGGTCTTATCGCATACAAGGAATATGTGGTTTATCGAGCGCCTATGTATTGCTACCGTCGCGCTCTGCACTGGCTCGATCATTTCATTCCGGCCATGCCCGAAAATGAAGGAGGCACTAACGATGGAAACTCCGCCTGAGGACCCGCCTGCGCTGTCGAAGCCAACTTTGTCGCCGTTGTGCGAGCGAATGCCCCGGGTAGCGAAGCCCCTGGATGCCGCGACTGGTCAGCTCTACGAACTACAGGACTCGGCACAGGGTAGGTTGCTTGAAGTGGCCTCGCCGTTGCGTCAAAAGATGCATACACGACCCGTGGGAAACATCCCCGGAGAAACGTGCTTGCTAGCCTGGCAAGCACACATGGTGCACGCCTACATTGATAGTCACATCAGCGGGCCGATACTGGTCGCGGATCTCTGCGCGCTCGTCCGGCGGAGCAAAGCGCACTTCTCGCGTTCCTTCAAGCGCACATTCGGGGAGTCACCGCACTCCTTCGTCGTACGTCGTCGCGTCGAGCTGGCCGCTCATTACATGCGCACGACCGAAGCGCCCTTGAGTGACATTGCCGTACGGTGCGGTTTTGTCGATCAAGCCCACCTGTGTAAGCATTTTCGGCGCTGCGCGGGTCAAACCCCGGCGGCCTGGAGACGGGTTTACAGGTTTCACTACGATGGGAACGCGAAGCCGCCCATCGAGCGGCATGCGACGCCCCGGCGCGGCGACGCGCTGGCGCCCTGACATCCAACGGGCTGGCCGGGCGGTCTTCCATGAGCCACCGGCCATTGGCGAGTGCTATTCTTGGTGCGCTCCCATCAAGTCGGACAGTGACTGCCCATGAGCAGAATTGAGCTGCGTGGCGGCTGGCATAAGGCTCGAATACAAGTTGTCAAGGCCCTTCGCGCCCTGAGAGCGTGGGGCGCGGAGCGAAGCTATGCACTCGAGAAGGCCAATGCCGATTTGAAGGCGGCGCAGGCCGACTTGCAAAGAAGGTGGCAGGATCTAGCCGAAGCTCAGAAGCTGAGTCATTCGGGGACGTTCGGATGGAAGGTCGATAGCGGTGAACTTGTTTGGTCGGAAGAGTCTCGCAGAATTTTGGGTTTCAGCCGCGAAACGGATCCCAGACTGGATCTGGTATTGGACAGAATCCACCCCGAAGACCGTGATCGCATGGAGCACGTCAGGGAACATGCGGTCAGGAGCGGCACGGACTTTGATGTAGAGCACCGAATTGTATTGCCTGGCGGCAACATCAAATACGTCCACGCGGTTGCTCATGCGGGTCGAGATGGCGCCGGAAGGGTCGAATACATGGGCGTCATCACCGACGTCACCGAACGTAAGCTCGCCGAAGAGGAGCGCAAGACACTAGCTCGCGAGCTGCAGGAGAGCAACGCAAAGCTCGAAGAAGCCCAGCGGGTCGCTCATCTAGGTCACTGGGAATGGGACCTGCAGACGAATGTGATCGTCTGGTCGGACGAGACCTATCGTATCTTTGGTCTTAAGCCGCAAGAACAGCCAATGGACTTTGCCACCAATCGTGGCATGGTCCACCCTGATGATAGGGAGTCCCTTTACGGGAGGGTAGACGCAGACCTCTCTGCCGGCGCGTATCCCATCGCCGAGTTTCGGGTGGTGCGTCCCAATGGCGAAATCCGCACGGTTCACGCCATCACCTCAAAGCGCTGGAGCGCGCCTCTAACTGAGTCGAACGGGGCGTCACCGGCGCACCCGCGAAAATTATTTGGCACTATCCAAGATGTCACTGAGCGCAAACGCGCCGAGGAAAAGCGAGAGGCTCTGTGGCGCGACCTGCAGGCAAGCAATGCCAGGCTCGAGCAAGCGCAACGGCTTGTTCACATCGGGTATTACGAATGGAACCTCATTACCGGTTCAGTAACTTGGTCCGATGAGCTCTATCGCATCTATGGACTGACTCCCCAAGCTGGCCCGATCGACATGGCGATGGTCAGCCAAATGATCCACCCTGAAGATCGAGAGCGTGTTTTCCGGGAGGCTGACGAAGCCGCTCGTGGCGGTATAGCCGCGGCGGCCGAGCATCGCATCGTTCGTCCCGACGGCGAAGTGCGTACTGTTCAAGGCCACGGCGCGGTGAAAAGAGACGCGGCGGGACGGGCTTATGAGATGTTTGGGACCGTGCAGGACATCACTGATCGTAAGCGCGCGGAGGAAGCTCTCAGGCGGAGTCAGTTTTACCTCAGCGAAGGAGAACGTCTCGCTCATATAGGGAGTTGGGCCTTCAACGAATCCGGTCACTATTGGTCGGACGAACTGTACAAGATCTATGGTTTGAATCCGAAGAACGGAGCCCCAACGGTCGAACAGTACCTGGCTCTCGTGTATCCGCAAGACCGCGCTGCTGTCGCTGAATCCATCAAACTCATGCTGGAGGACCACCGTGGCTTCGACCAGATCGAACGGATTGTCCGGCCTGACGGACAGTTGCGCTACGTTCGCGCGGTGGCCGTTCCCGTCGTTGAACAAGGAGTCTTTAAGGGGTTCATCGGCACCACGATGGACGTTACGGAGCAGGAACTGCTAACGCAGGAATTGCGCCGCGAGCGGGCATACCTTGCGGAGGCACAAGGCCTGACTCATATCGGCAGTTGGGCGGCCAATTTTCACACAGGGCAAAATCATCACGTCTCTAATGAAATTTATCGCCTGCACGGTTTTGAACCCGACAACGGACTCTTAGCCGCCGACAGCTTTTATAAAACCATTCATCCCGACGATGCGCCAATTGTGTGGGAAAATATAAACAATGCGATTCACGCCCGAAAAGACTTCGAGATACCCGAGTACCGCATTTGTCGACCTGATGGGACCATCCGATTTCTGCGCGCCATAGGGCATCACAATCCCTCCGGCGAGATGGGTGAATTCGTCGGCGTCACTATGGATATAACGGAACGAAAGCGTGCCGAGGCGGAGCACGAAAGGCTGCGCCAATTGGAAGCCGATCTCGCGCGTGTCAACCGCGTCAACATGATGGGCGAGCTGGCCGCGGCGCTGGCTCACGAAATCAAGCAACCCATTACCGCCTCGATTACGAGCGCAGACGCTCTATTGCGATGGTTGGCGCATGATCCGCCCGAGCTGGACAGAGCGCGGGCAGCAGCGTACAGAATTGAACAGGACGCCAATCGTGCGGCCAACGTCATTGACAGTTTGCGGTCGTTTTACAAAACAGGAACGCCCACGGAACGCCGTGTCATCGACGTGAAAAAAATAATTGAAGAAATGACCGGTCTGCTGAGGGGTGAAGCGGATCGGCACAGCATTTCGATCCACTCCGAACTTGAGGTCGATAGTTCTAATATCATGGTAAACCCGGTACAACTCCAACAGGTCTTCATGAATTTGATGCTCAATGCGATCGAGGCGATGAAAGATTCGGGAGGAGTCCTCACAATCAGTTCTCGGTTCAATCCCGAAGGTCGTTTATTTGTTTCCATCAGCGATACCGGCATCGGCTTGCCGACCGGGTCCGCCGAGCAGATTTTCGAGCCCTTCCATACGACCAAGCCACAAGGTACAGGTATGGGTCTGACGATTACCCGCTCGATCGTCGAGTCTTATGGTGGGCGCGTGTGGGCTACCGCCAATAAGGACAAGGGCGCAACTTTCCATTTCGTTCTTCCCTGCGAGGCCAAGAGCCAGGTATGAAACCGGCGGTTGTCCCTACCGTGTTTATCGTCGACGATGATGGTGGCGTACGTCGGGCCGTACAGGATCTCGTTGAGTCCGTGGGCCTGCGCGCAGAGGGCTTTGCGACCGGCGAAGAGTTTTTGCGCAAGAAGCGAACCTCGGACCCGTGTTGCCTGGTTCTAGACGTAAGGCTGCCCCAGATGAGCGGGCTCGATTTCCAGCGCGTGTTGGCTAACTTCGGGATTCAAATTCCGATCATCTTTATTACGGCGCATGGCGACATACCCATGTCGGTCAGGGCTTTGAAATCGGGTGCCGTCGAATTTTTGACAAAACCGTTTCGCAACCAGGATTTGCTGGATGCGATCCAGCAGGCTCTGCAACGCGACTGCACGGCGCGAGAACAACAGAATGAAGTCCACGAACTGCACGAACGGTACCTGACCTTGACAGCTCGAGAGCACACTGTCATGGATCTGGTAGTCGATGGAATGTCAAACAAGCAGATTGCCTCAGAAATCGGAGCCAGTGAGGCCACTGTGAAGATCCATCGAGGCAATGTCATGCACAAGATGCAGGCGGGCTCGCTAATCGAGTTGGTCCGTATGGCCGACAAACTCAAATCCGTTGTTGCTCCATAGGGTGGATTCATCACCCCCGGATTCGGATACCTCAGGTTGTAGGCGACTACCACCTCAGTAGTAGTTCCTTACCCGCCGTGCGATTGCGCTTTCCCCTCTTGAGGGGATAGCGTTGGCCAATGGATATCGAGCACGCGCCGCGACTTCTGGCAATTCTCGACGATGACAAGTCTGTTCAAAACGCGCTGCAGGATCTCATCGAGTCGGAGGGTATATCAACGCTTTGCTTCGACTCTGCGGAGCAGTTCCTGGATGGTGGGGCAAGGTATCAGGCGTCATGCCTGGTTGCCGACATTTGCATGCCGGGCATGTCGGGCATTGAGCTCCTAGCACGGCTCAAGTTCGAAGAATGTGCAATTCCGATCATTTTCATCACCGCGCGCGGCGACATACCGCTGGCAGTTAGCGCGATGAAGGAAGGTGCAAGTGATTTTTTTGCCAAGCCGTTTGAGGGTAGAGTGTTCCTGGCGGCCATCGAACGAGCGCTGGAAAAGAGCAGAAATGCCAGACGGAAGGCCCTCGAACACGCCGAGCTACTCGCGCGCTACAGTTCCCTCACCCCCCGAGAGCAAGAAGTGCTGCCGCTGCTGGTGAGCGGTCTAATGAACAAACAGGCCGCCGCACATTTAGGAATCACGGAGTACACTGTTCAAATTCACCGTGGGCACATCATGCGCAAGATGAACGCCGACTCTTTTGCGGCTCTCGTCAGAATGGCGGAGAGACTATGTCCTCCCAGGCAATAGGAGCGAACCCGGCCATGCTAGCCCACGGTCGGAATCGTGCCCCCGCCAATCACGAAAAGGGCCCCGGAAGGGGCCTTTTCATTCGCGCTGGCGGAGAGGGTGGGATTGCTCGCGACCGGGGACGGCCGTTCGTCCACACACCCTGCACGCCCAGAAATTAAAAAGGGCCTGAAGACAGGCCCTTTTATCTGGCGGAGAGGGTGGGATTCGAACCCACGTGCCGGAATTACCCGACCATCCGATTTCGAGTCGGCGCCGTTATGACCACTTCGGTACCTCTCCGTTTGCCTAAAAAAAGTGTGATCTACTTATATTTTCAGCCGTTAACTTAAGCCTCCGGGGCCTGTGACGCGCATAACGCGTGCGATATTAATCGATTTGTCAAGGGTTCATTAACGGCCGGGAACCGTTATTCTAGCTCATCGGATTTGGGCACGAACAGAACTGTCCGGGCCCCACGGACTCTATATAGAGCCTTGACACCTATAGTAAAAGCCGTGCCTAAACTCTACCAACCCACAATCTGGCTGCGCTGGTCGAAGCTGTCTCTCGCGGTGTCCTGCGCCGCGATGCTCACCACCTGCGCACCCGCGCCCTCGCTCTTTCAGCAGATCAAGACGCTGGGCGAGCTGCGGGTGGTCACGCGTGAGGCACCGCTCGCCTTTCACTATGAGGTCGGGGGCGAGCCTGCTGGCCCCGAGTATGAGCTCGCCAGGCGCTTCGCCAATCAGCTCGGCGTGACGCTCAAGATCACCTCGGTCCGGACCTATGGGGAGATCTACGCAGCGCTCGCCGAGGGAAGGGCCCATCTCGCCGCGGCGGCCCTCAAGGTGCCCTCCGACGCCGTACCCGGTATTTCCTTCGGGCCCGCCTATCAACGGGTGAGCGAGCATCTGGTCTATCTCAAGGGCTCGCCGCGACCCAACTCGCTTGCAGACATCGGCGACCGCGACCTGGAAATCCCCGCCGGCAGCTCCCAGTCCACGAGCCTCACCCAGGCGCGCAGCTCCATCCCGGAACTCGTCTGGGTCGAGAACTCGAGCGCGAACACCCACGCACTCCTCAAACGCGTGGCAGCGGGCGAGATCGACTATACGATCGCCGATTCGACCGAGTTCGCCCTGGCGCACGAGGAGAATCCCGATCTGCGCATCGCATTCGATTTTCCGGGCAGCCGCTCGGTCGCCTGGGCCGTGAGCGCGCGCGACCCGCAATTCCTGACCGAGGTCTACGACTATTTCGCGCGCATGCACCGCAGCGGCGAGCTCGCCTCGATCGTCGATCGCTACTACGGCCGGTCGGAGCAATTCGAGTTCGCGAGCGAGTCGGTGTTCATACAGCACATGCAGAGTCGCCTGTCGCTCTACAAGAAGTGGTTCGAGGAGGCGGCCGAGCAGAGCTCCCAGGACTGGCGCTTGCTTGCGGCGATCGGTTATGAGGAGTCGAAGTGGAACCCTCGCGCCGCATCGACCGCAGGCGCCCTCGGTCTCATGCAGCTCACGACCGAGTCTGCGAGCGCGCTGAAGGTCCAGAATCCGATTGATCCGCGTCAGAGCATCTTCGGTGGAGCGCGCTATTTCCGTCAGATCTACGAGAAGATCCCGGCTCACGTACACGAGCCCGATCGAACCTGGTTCGCGCTGGCCGCCTACAACATCGGCTACGGCCATCTCGAGGATGCGCGGGTGCTCGCGCAGAAAGCGGGGCGCGATCCGGACACCTGGCAGGACGTGCGCGAATTCTTGCCGCTGCTTGCCGAGGAGTACTGGTACTCGCAGACCGCGAATGGCTATGCACGTGGCTCCGAGCCCGTGCAGTACGTCGAGAACGTGCGCAGCTACCGTGATCTGCTCGAGTGGGCGTGGGGCGCGAACGCCGCGCCCAGCGGCGCGGTCGCGCTCAATTAGCTGCGCGCCGCCTGCGCTTCAGCGGCGCACCTCAAAGAATTCGCGCAGCAGCCTGCCGCTCTCATCCGCACACACGCCTCCGAACACGTCGACCCTGTGGGGCAATCGCCGCTCGCGCGTAAGGTCAAAGACGCTTCCGCAGGCGCCCGCCTTCGGATCCCAGGCACCGAACACCAGCCGCTCGACGCGCGCATTCAAAATCGCACCGAAGCACATCGCACACGGCTCGAGAGTCGCATAGAGGGTGCTGCCGGTCAGGCGGTAATTGCTCTGCGCGAGCGCCGCGGCCCGCAGCGCCACCACCTCCGCATGCGCCGTAGGATCATTCGTCCCGACCGGTCGATTCCAACCCTCGCCGATCACCCGACCCTCGAGCACCAGAAGCGCTCCGATCGGCACCTCGCGCTCAAGTGCCGCCTGCTCGGCGAGCACGAGAGCCTTTCGCATGAACTCGACGTCGCTCGGCGCATTGCGCATCATGTGCTCAATAGTGTATCGCGGACCGCCTGTCGAGGCGCCGGTCGTCCGCATGCCAAAATGCGCTCCGGCCCCGCAATTGCGTAGAATCGCCGCTTCATGCGCGCTTGGCTGACTCCCAGTGGCCCCGTGAGGGCGGCGGCACTGGTTCTGGGATTGATGCTCCTCGAGGCCCCCGCCCGGGCGGACGAGGGCATGTGGACGTTCGATCATTTTCCTGCCGACGCTCTCAGGCGCGCCCATGGCATTGAGCTCTCGACGGCCTGGCTTGATCATCTTCGCCTCGCGACCGCCCGACTGACCAACTGCACCGCCGCCTTCGTCTCGGGCGCGGGCCTGCTCATCACCAACCATCACTGCTTGGAATCGTGTCTGGGAGAGCTCTCTTCCAAGGAGATCAGCCTCCTCGAGCGCAGTTTCGTCGCGACCGACGCGAAGCGGGAGCGACGCTGCGCCACGCAATCGGCCGAGGTGCTGGTCGGGACCGAGGACGTCACGGCAGCCCTGCGCAAGGCCGCCCTCGGGCTCGATCCGCAAGCCGCCTACGAGGCACGCAAGAAACTCATGACCGAGCTCGAGCAGGCCTGTGAGCAGTCGAGCGCGAAGGCGCGCGGCGGCAAGCTTACGTGCCAGGTGGTGACGCTCTACGAAGGCGGTCAGTACGCGCTCTATAAATACAAGCGCTACGAGGACGTGCGGCTGGTGTTCGCTCCGGAATCGGATATCGCGGCCTTTGGCGGGGATGCGGACAACTTTCAATATCCACGCTGGAGCCTCGACTTCGCGTTGTTGCGTGCCTATGAGGGCGGACTGCCGGCCAACACGCCCGAGCATCTGCGAATCAATTTCGGCGGACCGCGCGCGAACGAGGTCGTGTTCGTCTCGGGGCATCCCGGCTCGACGTCCCGGCATGCGACCCTCGCGCAGCTCGAGGTGGAGCGCGATGTCGTATTGCCCACGACGCTGCTGCGCTACTCCGAGTTGCACGGCGGCCTTCTCGAGTTTGCTCGCCGCAGTCCGGCCGACGAGGAGCTCATCGCCGGACCGCTTGAATACCTGGAGAACGGCATCAAGGTGCGGCGCAAGCTCCTCGATTCCCTTCACGAGGAAACGTTGCTCTCACGTAAGCGCGAGGAGGACGCAACGCTCGAGGCGCATCTCTCCGCCGGCTCGAGCAATGCCTGGCAGCAGATCGCGAGTGCCACGGCCCTCGAGCGCACGCTCTATCTGCCTTATAACTTCATCGAAGGCGGCTCAGGCTTCAACAGCATCCTGTTCCGGGACGCACGCTGGCTGGTGCGCGGCGCGGACGAGCGCCTCAAGCCGAATACCCAGCGTTTGCGTGAGTTCACGGACTCCGCGCTCCCTCGCATCGATCAGCAGCTCAATGCGCGTGTGCCGATCTACGGCGAGGTCGAGGCCCTGACGCTCTCATTCTCCTTGCGGCGGATGCGCGAGTGGCTCGGTCCCGACAATCGCTTGATGCACTGGCTGTTCGCGAACGAGGGCCCGGAGCAGCTTGCGACCCGCCTGGTTGCGGAAAGCAAGCTCGACGATGCCGCCGTCCGGCACAGTCTGTGGGTGGGCGGAAAGCGGGCCGTCGATGCCTCGCATGATCCGATCATCGAGCTGGTACGCGCGCTCGATCCGGATGCGCGGCGGTTGCGCAAACTTTACGAGGACACGGTCGAGGCGCCCGTCGCGGCAGCGACCGCGCAAATCGCGGCACTGCGCTTCGCCACATTCGGCAATCAAATCTATCCCGATGCAACCTTCACGCTGCGCCTCAACTGGGGCACCGTGCGGGGTTGGACCGAGAACGGCGTCCTCATCGAGCCGTTCACGCATCTCGGGCGCGCATTCGAGCGCGCCAACGGTGTGAGCCCCTTCAGAATCCCGGACAGCTGGATGAGCGCCAAGGATCGGCTCGATCCGCAGACCCCTTTCTGCATCTCCACCGACAACGACATCGTCGGGGGCAATTCCGGCAGCCCTCTGATCAATGCGCAGGGCGAGGTCGTCGGATTGATGTTCGACGGCAACATCCATTCGATCGCGGGTGACTACTGGTTCGATCCGGCGAGGAATCGTGCGGTGGCCCTGCACCCCGCCATCATCCGACTTGCCCTCGATCAGGTCTATGGTGCGCACTCCATCCTGACGGAGCTCGAAGCGCCATGAGCGAAAGCAAGGTAGGCCAGGCCAGCGAGCCCGGCGAATACGACAGCGCCATGCTCGCATTGCTGCAGATCATCTGGGGCGAAGGATTTCTCTCACCGGGAGGGGCCGACGAGGTGGCCCGCGTGCTCGAGGGCAGCGACATCGGCGGCTGCGAGGTGCTCGACATCGGGTGCGGGCTCGGCGTGATCGATGAGCTTCTGGTGCGCGAGCACGGCGCCCGCTCGGTGACGGGCGTCGATATCGATCCTGTGTTGCTCGAATTGATGCAGCGGAGGATCGAGCGAGCGCGTCTCACCGACCGCATACGCGGCCAGCGGGTCGAGCCCGGGCCCCTGCCCTTTGCGGCCTCGAGCTTCGATGTGGTGTTCTCGAAGGACGCGATGGTGCAGATTCCAGACAAGGCGGCGATCTTCGCCGAGGTATTGCGTGTGTTGCGGCCGGGCGGGCGCTTTCTTGCGAGCGATTGGCTTCGTGGCGGATCGGGCGAATACTCGGCTGAGATGCGGGAATTCTTTCGTCTGGAAGGCATTGCCTACAACATGGCAACGCTCCAGGAAAGTGCTGCTCTCATGCGGGCTGCGGGTTTCGTCAAAGTCGAGATCCGTGACCGTCACGACTGGTATCTGCCACTCGCACGCCGCGAGCTCGAGAGCATGGAGGGACCACTGCATGCCCTCATCACGCGCGAGATCGGCGAAGCCAGGGCGCAGCATTTCATTGCCGACTGGCGCCAGCTCGTCGTCGTGCTGGAGCGCGGTGAGCTGCGTCCGGGGCATCTGAAGGCGGTCAAACCATGACTATGGAGGTGAGCCGTGAGCACTGAGCATGCGGAACTCGATCAGATGCAACGGGAGTACAAGTCAAAATCAGACTACGAAGCGGCGCTGCGCAAAAAATTCTTTCATATATGATCAGAGCACGCCCGCTCGTGAGCCTGCATTCAGGGGCGCTGTCGTTGGCGATCCTGCTGATTACCGCATCGATCCAAGCGCCTGAAGGCCAATCCGCTGAGCAAGCCGGCGCGATGCCGACCACCGAGGTCGCCTTCGAAAATGACCGGGTGCTTGCCGAGAGGGTGACCATCGCACCCGGCCAGCGAACCGGGCCCCGGACAGCTCATATCAACGAGCTCGTGATCTTCATCAGAGGCGGGGTACTGACCTCCATGACCTCAGGGCGGTCGGTATGGTGGCGCGATGGCCGCGTTGCCTGGCATGGCGCCGAAGATGCCCTCGACGCGGGAAGCTTCAACTCAGGCGCCGCACCGATCGTGATCGTACGCATCAAGCTCAAACCGCACCCGCACGCTGCCCATGGCCCCTTCGTGAAGGCGCAGCCGGTCAGCTACCCAAACATTGCGGGCGAGGATCTTCTCGAGAACGACCATCTCATCGTGCAGCGCTTCATCATGCAGCCCGGCCAATGGGAGGGCGTGCACGCGCACGAGCCCAATACCTTGTGGGTGTTCATCAAAGGCGGGCGCAGCGCCTCCCGGACCAAGCGGGAGCCGGAGCACCCCTATCCACGGGCGTTCGAGGATGGTGAGGTCGGCTGGATGCCGGCGATCGACCTCACTGAAGGGCACGAATCGAAAAATATCGATGATCACCCGGAGGACTGGCTGTGGGTGAGTCTGAAGGACTGATCTGCCCGCGACCCGCAGCGCCGCGCTCAAGCGGCGAGCGATGCATGCTGCTTGAGAAAATCATCGACGGCGCCGACGAAGCGCTCGAGGTCGGCGGCGGTCGTGGGTAGCGACAGCGCGATGTAGCCGCGACGGCCCAGGTAGAAGCCTCGCTCGATCATGTCGAGATGAAAGAGCGCCTCGATCCGGGTGCGGGCATCCCCGGCGGCGACTCTCCAGTGCAGCCCGATCAACGAGCCGATCCCCGTGGCCTCGAGCGGCGCAGCGCGCTCGAGCGCGACGGCATTGAGCCGCTCGCGCAGCGTGTCGCCCAAGGCATTCAGCCGCTCGAGGGCGCTCTCCGTGTACACCTCGGTGAGCCCGGCGAGTCCGGCGGCCATCGAGATCACGTTGTTGTTGAAGGTGCCCGCATGCTCGAGCGCATCGGGTCGTGAGGCATCGAAACGCTCCATCAGGTCGCGCCGACCGCCGAATGCGCCAAAGCTCGCACCGCCCCCGAGATATTTGCCGAAGGTCGTGAGGTCGGGGCGAATGCGCAGCCGCTCCTGCAGACCGCCTCTCGAGAGGCGCGAGGTCATCACCTCATCGAAGATGAGCACCACGCCCAAGGCCGAGCACTCCGCTCGCAGCATCTCGAGGAACTGCGGCCGCGCCGGTATGCACCCCCCTCCCTGCATGGGCTCGATGAGCACCACCGCGAGCTCATCGCCGCGTGCACGCAGCAGCTCGCGCGTGCGCTCGATCTCGTTGTAGTGCCCGAGGCACCAGTCGAAATCGATGTTGAGCGCACCGTGCTGCCGGCGGAAGTTGAAGACGCCCCCGTGATAGCCGCCCTCGAATACCAGAACGCCGCGCCGTACGACGCCGGCACGAGCACGCACCGTCGCAAGCGCCATGAGATTGGCCTCGGTGCCGGAGTTGGTGAAGCGCACGAGCTCGAGCGATGGGAAACGCTCGCACAGCGCTGCTGCGAGCAGTCCCTCGTAGCAATTGCGACCGCCCAGCACCAGCCCGTCCGCCACGGCGCGTGCGATGGCGTCCCGGATGCGCGGCTCGGAGTGCCCATAAAGCCCCGCGGAGTATTCACCGAGCAGATCCAGATACTCGATTCCATCCACGTCGGTCAGCCACTGATCGCGTCCCTCGCGAAAGGTGAGCGGGAACGGCGGGAAATCGATGGCGCTGCGGGTGCTGCCGCCCGGCAGATGGCGCCGCGCAAGCTCATGGCAGCGCGCACTTTGCGGATGACGCACCCGATGGCGGGTCTGCGCCGCCTCGAGCGCGACCGCGAGCGGATCAGTCATGGACCTGGCCCATGGCCCCGCCAGCCGCGTTCCCGCCTCACTGCGTCGCGATGGCTGCGCGGCGTCCCCGCAGCACATATTTCTGGATCTTGCCGGTCGCGGTCTTCGGCAGCTCGGAGACGAAATGAAACGCGGTCGGCACCTTGAAGTGCGCAAGGACCCCACGCGCATGGTCGTGCAGCTCGCGCTCGGTCGCCGCCGCACCGGGCCTCAGCACCACGAAAGCATGCGGTGTCTCGCCCCACTTCTCGCTCGGCATCCCGACCACCGCCACCTCGAGCACCGCCGGGTGCCGCAGCAGTGCGCCCTCCACCTCGATCGAGGAGATGTTCTCCCCGCCGCTGATGATCACGTCCTTGAATCGGTCGCGCACCTCGATATAGCCGTCCGGGTGCACCACCGCCGCATCGCCCGTATGAAACCAGCCCCCCGCCAGTGCCGCGGCGCTGGCCTCCGGGTCCTGATAGTAGCCTTGCATGATGACGTTGCCGCGCGCGACGATCTCGCCCAGGGTCGCTCCATCGTGCGGCACTTCGTGCATGTGCTCATCGACCACCGTCATCTCTCCGGAGGTGATGAGCTCGACGCCCTGGCGCGCCTTGATGCGCGCGCGGTCGTCCGCGCCGAGCGTCGCGTGCTCCGGCAGCGGCGCGCAGATCGAGATCGAGGGCGAGGTCTCGGTAAGCCCGTAAAGGTGGTCCATGACCCAGCCGAGCTCGTGCTCCATGCGCTCGATGGTGGCCGCCGCCGGAGGCGCGCCCGCCGTGAGCACCCGCACGCCGCGCCGCAGCTCTCGCCGCTGTGCCTCCGGTCCACCCGCGATGCTGATCAGGACCGTGGGTGCCGCGCACAAGTGGGTGATCTGCTCGCGGTTGACCTGCTCGTACACGCCCAACGCGTCGACTTTGCGCAGGCACACGTGAGTTGCACCCGCGGCGGTCACGATCCAGGGAAAGGTCCAGCCGTTGGCATGGAACATCGGCAACGTCCAAAGGTAACGATCTGCCACACGAAGCGGCCAGTGAATGAGCATGCCTACGGCGTTCACCCAGACGTTGCGATGCGTGATCATCACGCCCTTGGGCCGGGAGGTGGTGCCGCTCGTGTAGTTGATCGTGAGGAGCGCGTTCTCATCGATTTGCGCACGCGGCGGCACATCGCCGCCTTCGGCGATCAGAGCCGCGTAATCGAGCCACCCGCGCTTTGCGCCGCCCTCCAGTGCGACGAAATGCCGCACCCCCGGCATGCGCTCACGAACCCCATCGATGAGATCGAGGTAATCGGCGTGCACGCACAGGACTTTCGTGCCGCTGTGGTTTGCCATGTAGACGAAGTCGTCGGCGGTGAGCCGGTAGTTCATTGGAACGAGCACCGCTCCGAGATGCGGCACGGCGTAGAACTGCTCGAGGTGCTGGTGCGTGTTGGGCGCGATCGTTGCGACCTGATCGCCCCGCCCGACGCCGAGACGGGCCCAGGCGGCCGCCGCGCGATCGCAGCGATCGAAGAACTGCTCGTAGGTCAGGCGCACGGACCCGTCGACCACGGCCTCGCGCGCCCCGTGCAGCTTGCGCGTCCGGCGGGCGAACTCCATTGGCGTCAGCGGCATGTGCATCGATCCCACTCCCCGATAGAGCCGCACTTGTGGTCAGCGGGTTCATCGTAAACTATCCGACCTACCACGAAAACATGGGGCAGCAATGCAGGGCATGACCGTGAGGCCCGCGAGAGCGCACGATCTGGCGGCCATCGAGGAGTTTCAGCAGGGAATCATCGAGGCCGAGCGGCCCTTCGACCCGACACTCGGCCGCGGCGCGATCCGTTACTACGACACCGCGCAGCTCCTCGCGGCAGACAATGTGCGCCTCGCCGTGGCCGAACTGGACGGTGCGCTTGTCGGTTGTGGATTCGTGCGCATCGAGGCCGCAAAGCCCTACCTGGCTCACCGCCTGCACGGCTACCTCGGGCTCATGTATGTCGATCCGTCGGTGCGCGGCCGTTCGATCAACGCCGCCATCGTCGATCATCTGAAGGAGTGGTGCCGCACGCGCAACGTGCTCGAGCTGCGCCTTGAGGTCTACCACGGCAACCTCGCAGCCCGTCGCGCCTACGAGAAGTCGGGTTTCGCGCCCCTGCTCATCGAGATGCGCTGCTCGATCTAAGTCCGCACGGGGCGGCCTTGCTCAGGGTAGAACCTGCTCGCCCAGGTGCCTCCAGGCCACGACCTGCTGGCGCTGCTCGCCGAGCCCCCCGATGCCGAGACGCATGACATCGCCCGGCTTGAGGAACCTGGGCTCGGGCTTGTGCCCGAGACCGACGCCCGGGGGCGTACCCGTAATGAGCAGGTCCCCCGCATAGAGCGTCATGAACTCGCTCACATAGCTGATGAGCTTGCGCACCGGAAAGATCATGGTGCGCGTATTGCCGTGTTGCATCCGCTCGCCGTTCACCTCAAGAAACAGCTCGAGATTCTGTGGATCGGGGATCTCGTCGGGCGTCACCAGCCAGGGACCGACGGGACCGAACGTGTCGCAGCCTTTGCCCTTGTCCCACTGCGTGCCCTTCTCCATCTGGAACGCTCGCTCGGACACATCATTCGCGAGCACATAACCCGCGATGTGCTCGAGGGCCTGCACTTCGCTCACATAACGGGTCGTGCGACCGATGAACACACCGAGCTCGACCTCCCAGTCACCTTTGCAGGCATCGCGCGGTAGCATCACCTCATCATTCGGCCCCGACAGACAGCTCACGGCCTTGGTGAACAGCGGCGGCTCGGCGGGAATGGGAAGTCCCGCCTCGCGCGCATGATCGGCATAGTTGAGTCCGATCGCGAGGAATTTGCCGACGCCTTTAACGGGCACCCCGAGGCGCGGCGTGCCGGCCACGTGAGGAAGCGAGGCTGCATCGAGCTCCGCTAGGCGACGCAAAGCATTGGGAGCGAGCACCGCCGGAGTGATATCAGGGATCACCCGGGAGAGATCGCGCAAAGCGCCCCCGGCATCCAGCAAACCGGGTTTTTCCTGGCCTGGCGGACCATATCGGAGCAACTTCATAGGATGGCCTGAGCGCCTCGGAAGCCACGGGAACCGATCCAGGGTACCGCGCGGGCAGCACGCCTCACAAGGGAGCGCTGGGGGCGATGCCCGCGCGCTTGACTGCACCCGCCCGAGCCGCACAATGCCTGCCCCATGACCGGTCGAGTTGCCATCATCACAGGCGCCGCACAAGGCATCGGCCGGTGCAGCGCGGAGTTGCTCGCGAAGCTCGGTTATTCGCTCCTGTTGAGCGATGCACGTGCACCGGAGGAGACCGCGCGGGCGCTCGCTGGGGCGCGAACCGACGCGGTTGCCGAGGTCGGCGACCTCACCGACGAAGCCGTCGTCAAGAACATCGTTGCGGCGGCGATGCAGCGCTGGGGGCGCGTGGATGTGCTCATCAACAATGCCGGTATCAGCTCGATAGCGCCCGCCGAGACCGTCTCGAGCGCCCAGTATCGGCGGGTGATCGAGGTGAACCTGGTGGCACCCTTCGTGCTCTCACGCGAGGTGGGGAGGCTGATGCTGATGCAGGGCGCGGGCAGCATCGTGAACATTGCCTCCGTCGCCGGGCTGGTGGGCATCGCGGACCGCGCCGCCTACAACGCCTCCAAGCACGGGCTCATCGGTCTCACGCGCACCCTCGCGGCGGAGTGGGGCGGACGCGGCGTGCGCGTGAACGCGGTGTGTCCCGGCTGGGTCAAGACCGAGATGGACAGTGCGGATCAGGCGAGCGCCGGCTACACCGACGCCGACATCACCGCGCGCGTGCCGATGGGTCGATTCGCCACGGCAACCGACGTTGCCCGCGCCGTGGCTTTTCTGGCCGACCCCGAGCAGAGCGGTTTCATCAATGGTCACGCGCTCGCAGTCGATGGCGGCTGGACCGCGGACGGCAGCTGGGAATCACTGCGTCTGAAGCACCGCCGGTAGGTCAACGGGCCCGCACCGCTCCAGCACGATGACCGGCCGCCCGGCGGGATTCAAGTGGCTTCGCCGAAGCGCGTCTCATAGCGCGGCGCAAACAGCTCCATTCGCCGCAGCCGCATGCACACCCAGGCGCCGACGAAGGCGATTGCGGCAAGGCCCAGGAAAGCACCGACATCGCTGCCGGTGATCCTCTTGAATGCGCCGATGATCATCGGGCCGAAGAAGCCGCCGCAGGCGCCGACCGCATTGATCAGCGCAATGCCGGCGGCAGCCGAAGCGCCGCGCAGAAAGCGCGCTGGCATGCACCAGAAGGCCGGCAGACACAGCGCACCGCCCATCGCGACCAATAGCAATGCAGCGACGCGCAGCAGCGACTGTGGAAAGAAGGCGGACCCGATGCATCCCAGACAGCCGAGAGCGAGTCCGGCCGCCAGCACACCACTCCGCTCATCGTGCCGATCCGACCAGCGCGCGGCCAGCGGATAAGCGGCAGCCGCCACGAGCGACAGGGCGCCCGTGATCATCGCGGTCTGCGTGTTGCTCGTGCCGAGGGCGCTGCGCACCAGCAGCGGGGCCCAAAGAATGAAGCCGAGGCTCAAGGCATAGGTGGCGAACCAAGGGATCGACAGAGCCCACACAAGGGGGTTCGCCAGTGCCTTGAGCGCAGAGCCTCGAGGTGAGGACGTTTGTGATTGCTCGAGCGCGAGGCGTTGCTCGAGCCACGCCCGCTGCTCGCTCGACAGCCAGCGCGCTTCACGCGGCCGATCCGTGAGAAGCCAGAGCACGGCGATGCCGAGCAGCAGCGAAGGAAGCCCCTCGACGAGGAACAGCCATTGCCAGCCCGCGAGGTGCGCAACTCCATCGAGCTTCAGCAAGAGCCCGCCCAGTGGGCCGCCGACCACTTGCGAGATCGGGATCGCGATCCCAAACGCTGCGTACGCCCGGGCCCGGTAATTCGCCGGAAACCAGGTGCCGATGTAATAGATGATGCCGGGAAAGAAGCCGGCCTCGGCGACCCCGAGCAGCAGCCGCATGGCATAGAACTCGGTCGGCGTCCTGACGAACATCATCGCGCCGGCGACGATCCCCCAGGTGACCATGATGCGCGCAATCCAGCGCCGCGCGCCCACACGGGCGAGCACGAGGTTGCTCGGCACCTCGAACAGCGCGTAGGCCAGGAAGAACACGCCGGCTCCGAACCCAAACACGGCCTGGCTGAAGTTGAGATCCGTGTTCATCTGCAGCGCGGCCACGCCGACGTTGGTGCGGTCGAGAAAATTGAACACGTACAATATGAAGAGGAACGGCAACAGCCGCCAGCGCACGAGTCGCATCGTGGTGAGCTCGACGTCCTGCCTCATCATGCCTCGTCTCCCTCAGGCAAGCGTGCGCCGGGACGGAACCGCGCCCTGCTCGCCTCGCTCGGCAGGTGAGGTTAACACGGCCGCAGCGGCGCGTTCGCGGGAACCCGCAGCGCTGTTTGGGGCGCCGCATCCGTCTCGGCAAGTCCGATGCCCGTGAGTCATTTCCTACGGTAGGCGCCGGGCGCCGGAGACTGCGCTTCGAGCCCGGTTCGAGGAGAGTGCGTGTGAAAAGCGCAACCAGGCCGCAACAACGGTGGTGCAATCATGAACACGGTACCCGGCAGCGAGAACGCTTCCATCAACGATCCCGCCCGAAGGAATCTCCGACCCGAGGACGCCCAGGACCCGGAGGCAGCCGCTCAAAGGGATGCGGCACGCGAGGAGCCACCGAGTACGCGGCAGAGCCCGCCGCGCGAAGAGCCTCCTGACACTCGCGATAGCCCCCCTCGCAGAGAGCCGGCAGGAGAGGAGAAGCGCATCGCCGGCGCCAGCAAACCCGCGATTCCCTTGGGTAGCGACGATGCGCCCGACAGGAGTGCAAAAGCCGACCTCAAGGATAAGGCGTCCGCGCAGGGCGAGCAGCTCGCTCCCCTCTTTGCACCGAGCGTCGCGAGCGAGTACCGGGCGCGCTGGGTGGTCGTGCAACAGGGCTTCGTCGATGACCCGTGGCGCGCGCTTCAGCAGGGCGATGAGCTGCTGAGCGAGGTCATGGGTAACTTGAGGGACACCTTCGAAAAAGAGCGAAGTGCGCTCGAGGGGCGCGACAGCGACTCGGACCGGTCATCCACTGAGCTGCTGCGCGTTGCTCTGCGCCGTCATCGGGCATTTTTCGAGCGCCTGCTGTCCTTCTAGAGCATTGCCCTGTTTCAGGACCCTGGTCGCCGTCGTTAAATCCCGGCCAGCGGGGCTGGGGTCGACTGCCCGCGTCGATCGTCCGCTAGCGTCGCTCGTATCCATAAAGAAAAACATCGACTGCGCGCCGCACGGCTGCGCTGATGGTCTCCGGCTTTACGCTGTCGATGACGCCCAGAAGCAGACGTTGCAGCAGCTCCGATTCGAGCAAGCTCAGCATGTGCATCGCGGCGACCTTCGAATCGGCAGCTCGAAGCAGTCCGCGTTTCATGGCCTTTCTCAGGAACTCAGCGACCTGCTTCTCGATGGGGACGACCGCCTGCTCGAACGACAGCCTGCCGATGTCTGAGTGCCGGGATTCGGCAATCGTCAAGCGCCTGACGGCAATCGCATCGGCTGAATAGAGCACCGTCAGGAATTTCAGGCCGAAGTGAGTCAACTCCCGCCTGATGTCATCGGTATCCGCGTCGAGCTCACCGGCAATCGTTTCGAGCTCTGCTTCCTTGGCCTGATGCATGACCTCGAAGAACAGCTTCTCCTTTGAGGGGAAGTAGTTGTACAGGGTCGCCTTGGAGCCCCCCAAGCGCTCACGGATGTCCGACATGGAGGCACGATCGAAGCCGAACTCTCGAAAAACTTCGGCCGCCGCCTTGATGATCGCCTGACGTTTGGACTCAGTCTTGGTCTTCATGACGCCCGCATAAACGGAACCACTGAGTCCATTTTAGCGTCAACGGCAGCCGGCGCACAGCGCTTTGCCTCGATCGCGCAGGCGCGCTCCCGACAGTCATTCGAGGGACTCCGTGCTCGAGGGCGCGCTCGCGCTCTGTACTCGCTTGGGTCTGCTCCTTTCAGCGATGCTGGAAGGTGGGACCTCGGGTGCGTACGCCCTGAGAAACGCGGCCACGGCGCGCCTGGCCGCAAGCGCGGTCTCCTTCGCATCGGGCGCCGTCTCTCGCACGTGCAGGAGAAAGGGCTCGAGAATTTCGGCCTCGAGAAGCGCACCGAGATGATCCGCGGCGAGATTGGGGTCGTCCCTGCGCAGGGTCCCAGCCGCCATGCATGCGGCCAAGAATGAGGACACCTGGGTCCGCAGCGCGGCGATCTTGTCGAAGCAGAGCTTACCGGTGCCGGAGCGCGCCGCCTCCGCGATCATCAGGCGACGCACTTCCACCTGTTCGGGAGAGCAGATGAAGTTGAGGACGCTGGTACCGAAGTTGCGAAGCGCCTTCTCCGGATCAGGGCGGCAAGGATCGAGGTGCTTCAACGTGCCCGACATGTAGTTCTCCATCGCCGCCATCATGCATTCGACGAACAGCTCCTCCTTCGATGGAAAGTGGCTATAGAGGGTCGCTTTCGAGCCGCCGACTTGCGTGGTGATGTCCGCCATCGAGGTCCCCTCGAATCCGCGGGCGCGGAACAGGCGATAGGCGCTCGCCAGGATCGCCTGCCGCTTGCTGTCGCTTTTACTCATAACTGAGTCGCTTCCTGATTAGTACGGTACCGTTCAGTACATTTTTGTTGACAAGAGCGAAAAAGTCAATAAACTGTACTGTACGGTTTATTACAGGAGCTGGACCCGATGAAACCGATCAACAAGCCAAGCGTTGAAAAGCGGCCGCACAGCCTGACCCTGCTGCTCGCCATGAGCCTCGCCCTCGCCGGCGGGTGCGCCCAGATTCCCCACCTCGATCCCCCGCCGGCCGTCAAGAAGATCGACGAGCTCGGCAGCACTCAGTCATTTGCCGCGTCCGTCGTGTCGTGGCCGGGCGATGGGTGGTGGAAGGCTTACGGCGACCCGCAACTCGATGCGCTCATTGACGAGGCGCTGCGCAATGCGCCGGACCTCGACCTCGCCCAGGCACGCCTCAGGGCCGCAGCGGCCCAGGTCCAGGGTGCCGGCGCCACGCGCCTGCCCGAAGTCACGGGGTCGGCCGAGTTGGCCGAGGCCAAACAGAGCTATGACTTTGTGGTGCCGCGTCAGGCCCTCCCGCAGGGCTGGAACGGCTACGGCAGCGCGGGCCTCAACATGTCCTACGAGATCGACTTCTGGGGCAAGAATCGCGCGGCCCTGGCAGCGGCAGTCTCGGAACAGCGCGCGGCCGAGATCGAGATCGCGCAAACGCGGCTGATCCTCTCGACCTCCGTCGCCTCCGCGTACGCGGGTCTGGTCCATCTTTACACGTTGCGCGACAACGCGGCCGACACACTCGCGCTGCGCATGCAGACGGCGTCCTTGTTCCGTCAGCGCCATCAGTTTGGACTTGAGACTCTCTCGAGTGTGCGCCAGGTCGAGGCACGGCAGGCGGCCGCCAAGGGCGATCTCCTCGCGATCGACGAGCGCATCGGCCTGCAGCGGAACGCCATTGCGGCCCTGCTCGGCGCAGGTCCCGATCGGGGCTTCGAGATCACCCGCCCGAAGGTCACTTGGGCCGGCTCTCATGGATTGCCGGCGAATCTGTCCCTCGAGCTTCTAGGCCGACGTCCCGACATCGTCGCCGCGCGCCTGCGCACCGAAGCAGCCGCCCACCGCATCGATCAGCGCAAGGCCGGTTTCTACCCGAGCGTCAACCTGCTCGCTTTCGCAGGCTTTCAGTCGGTCGGCATCGACAACCTCTTCAAGTCGGCGTCGCAATCGGGCGCAGCGGGCCCCGCGATCTCACTGCCGATCTTCAACACCGAGCGCCTGCAGGGTGAGCTCAAGGGCGCACGCGCGGAATACGACGCCGCGGTTGCCGTGTACAACGGAACGCTGTCGACGGCGTTGCGTGAGGTCGCCGATACGGCCACCAGCCGCAAGTCGCTCGACGATGAGCTCGCGGCCGCTCGGGAAGCCGTCGCCGCCGCGGCCGAAGCCCATCAGATCGTCAGCGCGCGATACCAGGGAGCGCTCGCGACCTACTTGGACGTGCTGTCGGCCGAGGACTCGCTGATCTCGGCGCGCCGCTCCGAAGCCGAGCTCGAGACCCGCGCATTGATTCTCGACGTCTCACTGGTGCGTGCTTTGGGCGGCGGCTTCGCCCCGGACAGCCCGAGCGCCCCACTCCACAACCCGCAAACCTGAAACTAGCAAAGGAGATCGACCATGGATATGCAAGCTTCAATCGTCCCCGAGTCGGCGGCCGAGCCGCCTGTTGTCAAGCCGCGCAAGAAACAGCGCGCCGTGCTGTTCTCGCTTCTCGGCCTGACCGTGGCTGCGGCGGGCACTGCAGGCTTCGAATACTGGAAGCACGTCGGTTCCCGCTTCGTGAGCACCGACGATGCGTACACCGCGGCCGAGGTCGCTCAGGTGGGCTCCGAGATCGAAGGGTCCGTGATGCAAGTGAATGTCGTCGACAGCCAGAGTGTGAAGCGCGGCGACATCCTCGTGATGATCGATGATACGGACGCACAGCTCGCCCTGCGACAGGCACAGGCTGATCTTGCCCGCGCCCAGGCTCAGGTGATCGCGGCCATTTCGGACGTCGAGCGCACCGGAATCGACCTCACGCGGCGCGAAGCCCTCGTGGCCTCGGGCTCCGTCTCGGGGGATGAGCTGACCAATGCCCGGAACCGCTCAAGCAGTGCGCGAGCCACACTCGATGCCGCCCGAGCGCAGGTCGCTCTCGCCCGCGCCCGCGTCGATAAGGCCGAGGTGGACCTGGGCCGCACTGTGATCCGCGCGCCCATCGACGGGGTCATCGCCCGCCGCCAGGTGCAGCTTGGTCAGCGCGTTCAGCCCTCGACTCCCCTTTTGTCCGTGGTGCCGGTCGATCAGATGTACGTCAACGCGAACTTCAAGGAGGTGCAGCTCGCCAAGGTTCGCGCCGGGCAGAGCGTCGAGCTCAAGTGCGACCTTTATCACGGCAAAGTCGTGTATCACGGCGTCGTCGAAGGCTTCGATGGCGGTACGGGCGCGGCCTTTGCACTGATCCCTGCGCAGAACGCCACCGGGAACTGGATCAAGGTCGTGCAACGGCTGCCGGTGCGGATTCGGTTGAATGCCGATGAGCTCGCCGCCCATCCGCTGCGCGTCGGACTGTCGATGGACGCCAAGGTCGACCTGCGCAGCAATTCCTGACCTCTCCACCAACTCCTGACCTCTCCAGCAACTCTCGGGGAATCGCCATGACACACCCTGCCATCGACTCCAAGGACCCGCCCTCACTCGAGGGCGGGATGCTCTGGACGGCCGGCATCGTCCTCGCGCTGTCGAATTTCGTCGCGGTGCTCAATATGACGATCGCCAACGTCACCGTGCCGAACATTGCGGGCGCGCTCGGTGCGGGCTCCAGCCAGGGCACCTGGGTCATCACCTCTTATGCGGTCGCAGAGGCGATCACGGTGCCGCTCACCGGCTGGCTGTCCGGCCGCTTCGGCGCCGTGCGGCTCTTCTGCGTGGCTGTCGTGCTATTCGGAGCCTGTTCGCTCCTGTGCGGCCTGTCGACCTCGCTCCCGATGCTGCTCGGCATGCGGGTGCTGCAGGGGATGGCCGGCGGGCCGCTCATGGCCCTGTCGCAGACGCTGCTGCTGCGGATATTTCCCAAGCACCAGTCGATGCAGGCGATGGGCCTGTGGGCCATGACCACGCTGCTCGCGCCGGTGGTCGGTCCGGTGCTCGGCGGATGGCTGTGCGACCAGTACTCCTGGTCATGGGTGTTCCTCATCAACGTGCCCATGGCGTTGCTCTTTGGGGTCATCGCCTGGTTCATGCTCAAGCGCTTTCACGAGCCCGCCATCATCAAGCCGGTGGACAAGGTCGGCATGCTGCTCTTGATCGTGTGGGTCGCCGCGCTGCAGATCATGCTCGATGAGGGCAAGGATCTCGACTGGTTCTCATCGATCGAGATTCGCGTGCTCGCCGTCATTGCCGTGATCGGGTTCATCTCATTCCTGATCTGGGAGCTGACCGAGGAATACCCGATCGTTGACCTGCGGGTCTTCCGACATCGCGGATTCTCCTCGTGCATGCTGGTGCTCGGCCTCGCGTTCGGCGCCTTCTTCGGAATCAACGTGCTGACGCCGCAATGGCTGCAGTACAACATGGGCTACACCACCACCTGGGCCGGACTCGTGGTCGCCTGGGGCGGGCTGCTATCGGTCGTGTTCTCACCGATTGCCGCAAAGCTGGCGAACCGGATCGATCCGCGGATCCTCATCTTCATCGGCTGCGCATGGCTCGGCCTCGACACTTTTTGGCGGGCATACGCGACCTCCGACATGAGTTACTGGGTGATCGTCCTGCCGCTCTTCTTCATGGGAGTTGGGATGCCGATGTACTACGTACCGCTCACAGGCCTCGCGATGGGCTCGGTCAAGGAGGAAGAGACAGCCTCGGCAGCAGGTCTCATGAACTTCGTGCGCACGATCTCCGGCGCCATCGCCACATCGCTCGTGACGACCTCGTGGCAGAACCGCACGATCATCGCACACGCGAAGCTCGCAGACGTCGTCGATCCCACCCGTCAGCTCGCTGCCTCGCTGCCCGCCGGCGCGAACGGACAGCTGATCCGCGAGATGTTCAACAATCTCGTGACCAGCCAGAGTCTGATGCTGGCCACCAACGGGCTGATGATGGTCATCGCCGTCGTGTTCATCGTTGCCTCAATCGCGATCGTTCTCGCGCCCAAGGCGGCTCGGGCGGTCGATCCGGCCTCGGTCGGTCATTGAAGCCGGCGTTGGACGCCCACGAGCAACGCGGGTCGGGTATGGACACGATGCGATCCAGACTCGACCCGCGTTGGCCGGGCACGGTGCTGCGATGGACGTGCGTGGTGTTGGGTCTGGCGCTCGTCGGTTGTGCCTCGCCGCGTCTTGATGCGCCACCCGCCCTCTTCAGTGCGGCAGCTCCCGTGGATTTTCCTGTCGACGTCCGATTCCTGAGCACGGACCGGGCGAGCGTCGAGGCGAGGTCTGCAGCGGCTCTGCAGCGATTGAAAGCCTCATCAAAGGATGGAAGGTTGCAAGCTCTGGTGCTCTCCGGAGGCGGTGCCGGCGGCGCGTTCGGCGCCGGAGCACTCATCGGCCTGAGCCGCCGCCACGAGCGCCCGCAATACGATGTCGTGACAGGTGTCAGCACCGGTGCGCTCATCGCTCCTTATGCGTTTCTCGGTTCCGATTGGGACCCGCAGCTCAGCGAAGCCTTCACCAGCGGCCAAGCGGAGCCGATCAGCGTGCGCGGACTGCTCACGCTACCGCTCGGTGCGTCGCGTCGAAGCGCGGCGCTTGCGGCGCTCGTGGATCACTATGTCACGCGGGACCTGATCGAGGCGGTGGCGCGAGAGGCTCGCCGCGGCCGGCTTCTGTGGGTGGCCACGACCGATCTCGACCGGGAAGAGACCGTCATCTGGGACTTGGGCGCGATCGCGATGCGCGGCGGCGAGCCGGCCCGCAAGTTATTCCGCGACGTGGTGGTGGCATCGGCCAGCATTCCGGGCGTGTTCGAGCCGGTGCTCATCCACGTTCAGCAAGGGGGGCGCTCGTACGATGAAATGCATGTTGATGGCAGTGCATCGACCTCCCTGTTCATCGCGCCCGCTGCAGCCTACTTTGCGCTGCTCGATCAGCACAGCCTCGAAGGTGCTCAGGTTTATGTGCTGATCAACGGACAGATCGTCGATGCGCCCGCGACGACCCCCTTCAAGCTGCGACCGATCGTGGCCCGCACCTTCTCGGTCGCGCTGAAACACATGTCCAGGGCGGAAGTGGTTGGCGTCAATCAGTTCGCCGAAAAATATCGCATGGCCGTCCGAACGACCTATTTGCCGTTTGATTATCCGAGATACAGCTTGACCGATTTTCGAGCATCGACGATGCGACCGCTGTTCGAGTACGGCGCCCGATGCGCAGAGAACGCACGTTTGTGGACCACCCTGGACGATACACTGGCCGCGGCAGTCGAAGCGGCCCCTCCGCCGAAGGGAAGCTCACCGGCGAATCAGGAGGTGGAGTGCCCTCTGAGGAGCGCCCAATTCACGGCCGCGGATCGACGATGAGCAAGATCCCAATTTCTCCTTGGCGTGCAGCGGAACGGATCACTGGCAGTCGTTGATCGACTACAGCGATAGCACACATGGCACGGGAGCAGACGCTCACGCCAGTGCTGCTACGGATCTCGCAGAAGATTAGAAATATATCGCAATGCTGCCAAATACTGCGATTGGCTCGCCGCTCAATCCGTAGAAATCCTCTGCCTGGTTGGCCCCCGTCGTGTCTCGATTTCGTATATTGACCTGCGCAGAAGAGAAGTAGCGCTTATCGAACAGGTTATCGACATGTAAAGCGAATCGGACGGCCTTCGCCAGGCTCCAGTTGAGGGGAATCACCTTGATGACCCCTGTGCTGACCAGGAAGTAGCTCGGAATTTGCGTCCTCTGCCCAGGCTCGAGTTCGCCCGGTGCAACGGGCAAGTTGGTGAAGTAGCTGGCCAGTCCCTGGGGGCCGACATACTGGCCCTCCACGTCCACGTGCCAGCCGGAGAAATCCCAGATTAGTCCCACGTTCGCAAGGACCTTCGGCACGTTGGGCAACGATTGACCGGAATCGCAGTTCTGCCCGGTTAAATCGCTCTTTGTACTCGACGTGCAGATCGCTTTGTTGTACGAGGCGTTCACGTAGCCTTTCAACTCCCCCACCAGGAAGTGACCGAATTCGTCGGTCAATTGCATCTCAACGCCCCGGTATCGCTCGCTGCCGCCGTTCTGATATTGCGTAAAGCCTGCGGCCGTGGCGCTTGAAAAGATGATTTGCGAAAAATCCTCCTGGTAGCCATTGAGTGCGGCGGTAAGCTTGCCCGCCTGGTAGCGCAGGCCAAACTCATAGTCCTTTGCGTATTCCGGTTTAACGACGATAGGCGCGGTGTTCGAGCCGGCGATCGCGTTGTAGAACGCCGTGATGTCCGGGAACTTCACGTTCTTGCCGTAAGCCCCATATATCGTGAAATCCCGGATGGGCTCGACGCTGGCACCGACGGTCGGCGATACGAAATTCTCGCTCCCCCGGTCGGGGCCCGGGGCGGAGTAATAGAAGCCCAGCGCATCGATGTCCGTCGTGCGGGCCTTGATGTACTTCACGCCGGGTGTGATACGAGCGCGGTCGTTCCAGAAGTGAATGCCGTCCTGGGCGTACACTGACCACATCGTGCGCGTGTCGCGCTCATCCCAGGCGTCGTTGTAGCCGACGATCATCGGCATGTTGGCGCTTCCGTACCAGTATTCGCGCGAGTGCAGCCTGCCATAGTTCAAGTCCCCGCCACCCGTGACGGTGTTGTACGGCAGCTCTGCGCTGATCTTCAGACGATCGCCGTAGGACGACCCGTCATAGCCATAAAAGTGATAGTCGGTGCCGGCGAAGGCGCAGGTCGGCGCGCACCCGTAGCCGCTCGCGCCGGTGGACACCCCATAGGCCTGCGTACCCGTGTACGGGAACTTCGTGAAGCCATCATATCCCGTGTATCCGGTCCAGAACGGGTAACCCGAGCCTTGATCGTCGATGAAGTAGGGGCCCGTGTAGTTGGGATTCGAGAACGAGGTACGGGTGTAATTGTTGTCGCCCACGTACGCCTCGTCTTCGATCGTGAGAATGTTGCCGACTTCCGTCTTGAAACCGAGGATGCCAAGATAATTTTTGTCCAGGTTGTCCGACCGATACAGGTTGGTCGGCCACTGAAAGTCGACCTGGTTGTTCAGGATGTTCTGCGGAATGAACTGCGGGGCATTGCCATGATTTCGGTTGTAGATGAAATAACCGAAGCCTTCGGAGTTGCCGGCGATCTTGGCGTTGCCGGCATAGTAGACATTGAGGTTACGGTCGGTCGTGTTCTGGAGCCAGCCCTGGCTGTCATCAACCTCGACGGACGCCGTCTGCTTGATGCCGTGCCAGGCGCCCGTGTTGATCGTGGCGTGATAATCGATGGTTCCGAAACTGCCGAAGTCGGCCCCGACGTCGCCGCTCGCGGTGTCGGTGGGCTGACGCGGGATGTAATTAATGGTACCGCCCAGGGAATTGTAGGTATTGACGGCAGGGTTATTCACGCCGCGATACAGGTTGACGCTGTCCAAATCGCGGGTGATGAAGAGGACGTTGTTCCGGTTATCGGCCTGGTAGGTAACGCCGCTGTTGAAGAGATCGTTCAACGGCACTCCGGCGACGGTTTCGCCAAATTCGCCGTCGGAAAATGAGCGGAACTTGATGGTCGTCTCCATCCCATTGGTGGCACCCGTCGTGGCATAGATAGAGGGCTGCGTGTTCAGAAGCGTCTGGACCGTCGTCGCTGGGCTGGGGGTGATGTTCAGAATCGCCTCGGGCGTGATGGCGCTCTCGCTGAATTGCGCCTGCATCGGGATCGTGTTCAATTCGGGGCGATCGCCGGTGACGATCACGGTCTCCAGCTGGGCCGACTGCGTGGCACCGGGCTGATCAGGATTGGTCTGCGCGTATGCGTACATGCCAGTGACCAAGCCCATACCCGACAGCAACGCGACGGACGCGCCCTTAGGTATCTCAACGAACATTGCCGAGTCTCCACATAACCCAAGCGCGGCACCGGACATTTGGCCCGTCGGTGGGCTTTGTTCGCCTGTCGGTACGCTTGCACGCGCGTCAAGTCATGCTAGTTTTACGGCGTTACGCTCACGTGACACTACGGATCGGCATCCGCGCCCATGCAGCGCAATAATATGATCGTGCTGAGTCTGATCTCGGGGAGCCGCGAGACTGGCTTGTACTGTGCGGGACCCTCACTTGACACGGTGTGCGCCACTCCTTCGGTGGGCAGCACGGTCGGAGTTGTTCAATCTCACCGGCGGCATCTTCGCATCACCCTTCGCCGCGCCCGGGTCAGTAATTCGTGCCAGTACTGCGGCCCGGGTGATCAGCGTTGGTTCGGCGGCAGGTAGTGACCTTGGAGGCGCCCTCAGCCCGAAGTACAGTGGTACTCCATCCTCGAAGACTTCCCAAAATGAGATCGCCGGCCGGGGTCGCGATCGTGTGTCGTTCCGAGAGCACTTTCGTGATCATCGCGGCGGGCATGCGTCAGCGCTAGGCATCCCAGTAGCGTGCCGTTGACAGTCGCCATGCTCAGGAAGGCTCGAAGCCGACGCCGAGCCCTTTCGCAGCTTTCCGCACGCGCTCGTCCAGGCTCAGTAGCCTAAGGCCGGCGACCGCGGAACGCGCGACGAGAAGCGACGCGAGGTGGATGGCGTCGAGCGTCCGAACCGGCTCACCGGGAAACGGCTGACGCGCGCGCTCGACAATCTCGGCCGCGATTCGCAGGACATGCCAATGAGCAGCGGCCGAGTTGAGGTGTGCTCGACGATCGGCGGCTTCTGCCTCCGTCAGTTCCTCGAGCGCCACCGCCCGCAGCAACACTCGATCACACTCGATCAGGGTCAGGTCCGAGGTGACGATGGCCTCGCCCTCAACAAGCAGGCGTCGCACCACGGGTGCGGTCGGCTCGTCAAGGAGCCATGCCAGCACCGCACTCGATTCGGCGTATAGATTCACCGAGTGCCGCGCTCCTCGTCGAGTAGTTGGGCTACGCTCCGCCGATGTTCACCTTTGTCGCGCATCAGAGCGGGGTACAGATCCGTTCCACCCGGAGCACCCAAGGTCAAAAGGCCGCGTTTGGCCAGCGACTGAAGCCCCGCCGGCACCGACGGATCGCCTTGCCCGTGCCCCGGTGGCAGGAGCTCAGCCACGACTTCTCCCCGATCGGTGACCAAGACGCTTTCCCCCAGCCGCACGCGGCGAAGATATTCGCTCAGCTTGTTTTTGAGGTCACGGACACCGACAGTTCTCATACGGCCTATTGTAGCTACTTGTAGCTACATCATCAAATGAGACGACACCCCGCGCGTGAACAGGCACCCACCAGTGATCAGCACCTGGCGACCGGCCCGTATCAGGCTCGTGTCGGCCGGATTCTTCGCGACATTCCGGCATTCGGCTTGGGTCGTATAGACCAGATATCGTGGGCGATACTGCAAAACCACCAACACTGAGGTTCTCCTTCAAGGATCCACCATGCCCAAGCTCGTCGCCCGCTGTATCGCCCTCTCGTTGGACGGATTCTCCGCTGCCAAGGGCCAAGCGCTCGATGCGCCCTTTGGTAGGGACGGACTGCGCCTGATGGAGTGGGCCTTTGCCACCCAGTACTTCGCCGAGATGTTCGGTCGAGAGGGCGGTGCCGAGGGCCTCGACAACGATTTCCTCGTCCATGCTCATGACAACATCGGCGCCACCATCATGGGCCGCAACATGTTCGGCCCGCAGCGCGGTCCCTGGTCCACGGAGGACTGGAAAGGCTGGTGGGGCCCGAACCCGCCGTATCACCACCCTGTCTTCGTGCTCAGCCATCACAAGCGCTCGAGCTTCGAGATGGAAGGCGGCACGAGCTTCACTTTTGTCAACGATGGCATCGAGTCCGCCCTAAGGCAGGCCTTTACGGCTGCCAAGGGCAAGGACGTTCGCATCGGAGGGGGCGCTTCTACGCTCGGCCAATATCTGAAGGCTGGACTGGTGGATGAGCTGCATTTGGTACTGGTGCCAATTTTGCTGGGCGGCGGCGAACGGATCTTTGAGGGATTGGACAGGCTCTCAGATAACTACGAGGTCGTCGAGTACATCCCCTCGAAGGCCGTCGCTCACATCCGCATCGTCCGGAAGGCTAAGTGACGAACTCATGCGCACCGGCATCATCCAGCGCGTTAACAACCGCGGCGCCGATGCCTCTAGTTCCACCGGTAACCAGCGCGCAAAGGTCCGTGAGCTGAAGATCGAAGCTCATGGCGTGATCTCCAGTGAGGAGATCTTGCCGCGCTCAAGACGGAAGACGAACCGCAAAGTGACGGGGCTTCCAGGAAAGCTTCCCGTCAATTGGCTCGTAACAATCGTCGTGTTGTCCTTCTCCTGCGAGTCGAGCGGCTCCGCCATGTAGTTGTATCTTGCGGAGGCTTCCGTCTTCCACCGCTTGATGGCCGCGAAGCCGGTGTAGGTATGACCCTCGTCTTTCACGACGGCACTCGCAGTAAAGCACCGCGCCACAGCTTCACCATCCATGCGATCCGCAGCAAAGTAGGCTGCAATTGGTTCAGGAAGCTCAGTCTTCATCGGAAGGTCTCCAGGGCGGCTGATGGAAGCCAAGGTACTGCACCTTAGAGATAAGAAAATCGCGTATAATCTTTATTAGCTATTTAGGTTGTGATGTATAAATGAGAGGGTCGGAATTCGCTGAATTGAGAGCCTTCGCCGCCATAGTCGAGCGGTCAAGCTTCGCCCGCGCGGCAGATCATCTTGGTCTATCGCCTTCGGCCTTGAGCCAGACGATCCGGCAGCTCGAAAACCGTCTGGGCGTTCGGCTTCTGAATCGCACCACCCGTAGTGTTGCCCCGACTGCTTCGGGCGCACGGCTCTATCAGCGTGTCGCACCGCTGATTCTGGAGTTCCACGCTGCAATTACAGAAACGATTGCTTCGACCGGGCGCGCCGCGGGAACACTGCGCATCAACACACTTAGCATGGCCGCGAAGCAGCTGATTGCCCCACGCCTCGGTCGCTTTCATAGGAACAATCCTGGCGTGGTGCTCGACCTCGTAATTGACGATGGCTTGAGCGACATTGTCGCAACCGGCTTTGACGCCGGTATCCGTGTTGGAGAGCGTCTTCAGAAGGACATGATCGCGGTACGTCTGACACGAGACATACCGATGTTGGCAGTTGCCTCGCCGGATTACATTGCTCGTTGTGGGGAGCCAAAAACTCCAGCTGATCTGCATCAACACGCGTGCATCAACTGGCTCTTTCCGGGCAGTGGCGCCATCTATCGCTGGCAGTTCAAGAAAAAGGCCAAGCAACTCGAGGTGAGCGTGGCGGGTCCCCTCATTTCCAACCTTCAGGAGGTCGTCGTCGAAGGCGCCTTGCAGGGCCTGGGAATTCTATACGCGTATGATGATGGTCGAGTTCTAGACGCGCTGGAGAAACGGCGCCTGAAGCGCGTGCTTGCCGACTGGTCCCCGACCTCGCCTGGGCTTTTCCTCTACTATCCGCATCGTCGAGGCCCTCAGCCCGCACTGCGCGCTTTCATCGATTGCCTGCTAGATCGGGACGAGGCATGTCTACCTAGTAAATGAGGCTACTGACTTCCCTTGCTTGTCCACCGGACGGCAGAGATAGTATCGGCCGCCACGAACATTAACTGCCGTTTCATCCATACGCCACGAGGAATCAGGCGACCGTGCGAAGCGGGCCCATCGAGCCTCATATTCCGGCACGTACAATGTCCGCGCGATTCGGAACTTTCTCTTTCATTTGCTCTGACTGTGGTCGTCATTGAGAATGCCAGAAACCAAAGTGAAGGATCCTTTTTCTTTGATGAACGGGATCGCCTCCTGAACCAGATTGATCTGACGCATGAGTTTGCTTCCCAATGAAAACTGCCACTTTTCAGCGGTGAGTTCCGAAAGCGGGGCAAATGCTACTTGGCCTGCCGCAATGGCCACGGCGTCAAACGAGCCGACGGCTTGATAAAGCTTTCTGACACTTTCGCTGCACTCACTGGAAGCGGCAATCGCAAAGCAGGCGCACTCCGGCGCATATGACATCGCGACGGCCTTTGCTTGGCGTGGAGAACACGCTCAAGCGTTTCGTTGGTTGGACCGGGCATACGCACAACGAGAGCGCGGTCTATCCGAGATTAAGGTTGATCCGCTGCTGAGCAGTCTGCGCGGAGATGCCCGATACAAGATCTTGCTGCACAAGATGAATATGCCGGACGGTCTTTGAATCGCAAGGACACGTCCCTCACTCCCACTCGATCGTCGCCGGCGGCTTACCGGAAATGTCGTAGACGACGCGTGAGATGCCGGGCACCTCGTTGATGATCCGATGCGCAATGCGATCCAGGAACTCATACGGCAGGCGCGCCCAGCGCGCGGTCATGAAATCGACGGTCTCGACCGCGCGCAACGCGATGACGTGCTCGTAGCGTCGGCCGTCGCCTTTGACGCCCACCGAACGCACCGGCAGGAACACGGCAAAGGCCTGGCTCACCCGATCATAGAGCTCCTGCCGCCGCAGCTCCTCGATGTAGATGGCATCCGCTCGACGCAGCAGATCCGCGTGCGCCTTCGTGACTTCGCCCAGGATGCGCACGCCGAGCCCGGGACCGGGAAAGGGGTGGCGTTTCACCATGTCGGGCGGAAGATCGAGCGCCAATCCGAGCTTGCGCACCTCGTCCTTGAAGAGCTCGCGCAGCGGCTCGATGAGCTTCAGGCGCATGTCGGCCGGCAAACCGCCCACGTTGTGATGCGATTTGATGACGTGTGCCTTGCCGGTCTTTGCGCCCGCCGATTCGATGACGTCGGGATAGATCGTGCCCTGCGCGAGCCACTTGACGTCGAGGCGGGCGGCTTCCGCATCGAACACCTCGATGAAGACCCGTCCAATGGTTTTGCGCTTGATCTCGGGATCGGTGATGCCGGCGAGCGCCTCGAGGAAGCGCCGCTCGGCATCGACGCGAATGACGCGAACACCCATGTGCTCGGCGAACGTCGCCATGACCTGATCGCCCTCGCCCTGCCTGAGCAGTCCATGATCGACGAACACGCAGGTGAGCTGCTGGCCGATCGCGCGGTGCAAGAGCGCGGCCAGCACGGAGGAATCGACGCCCCCCGACAGGGCCAGCAGCACCGCATCCGATCCCACCTGGGAGCGTATCCGCGCCACCGCATCATCGATGATGCTGCCAGCCGACCACATGGAGGCGCAGCCCGCGATCTCGCGCACGAAGCGCCTGAGGATCTCGGCACCGCGCAGCGTCTGCGTCACCTCGGGATGGAACTGCAATCCATAGAGGCCCCGGGCCTCGTCCGCCATGGCCGCGAGCGGCGCATTGTCGCTCTCCGCCGTGACCTTGAATCCCGGCGGCACCGCGACGACCCGGTCGCCGTGGCTCATCCACACATCGAGCACCGGGCGCCCCGCAGCATCGCGATTGTCCTCGAGCCCGTCGAACAGGCGGGAGACGCCGACCGGTCGCACTTGCGCCGCGCCGAACTCACGATGGGTTGCGGGCTCGACGCGCCCGCCGAGCTGCGCCGCCAGGGTCTGCATGCCATAGCAGATGCCGAGCACCGGCACGCCGAGCTCGAACAGCCGCGCCGGACCTTCGGGACTCTTGTCCTCGTAGACCGACTCGGGGCCCCCTGAGAGGATGATCGCCTTCGGCGCGAAGCGCTCGATGTCCGCCATCGGCGCATCGCAAGGATGGATCTCGCAGTAGACGCCGAGCTCGCGCACCCGGCGTGCAATCAGCTGCGTGTATTGCGAGCCGAAATCGAGAATCAGCACCCGGTCGGCGTGGATGTCGTGCATCAACTGATCCGGTAGTTCGGGGCTTCCTTGGTGATCGATACGTCGTGCACGTGGCTCTCGCGCACGCCGGCACTCGTGATGCGCACGAACTGCGGGCGCGTGCGCATTTCCTCGATGTTGTTCGACCCCGTGTAGCCCATGGCCGCGCGCAGCCCCCCGGCGAGCTGATGCAGGATCGAGACGAGGCTGCCCTTGTAGGGGACGCGCCCCTCGATTCCCTCGGGCACGAGCTTCTCGAGCTCGCTGGTCGTGTCCTGGAAATAGCGGTCGCTCGAGCCGTGCGCCTGCGCCATGGCACCGAGCGATCCCATGCCACGGTACGCCTTGTAAGATGCGCCCTGGTAGAGCTCGACCTCGCCCGGCGACTCCTCCGTCCCCGCGAACATGCCGCCGATCATCACGCAGTGCGCTCCCGCGGCGAGCGCCTTCGCGATGTCGCCCGAGAAGCGGATCCCGCCATCACCGATGACGGGGACCCCGGTTCCTTCGAGTGCCGCCGCGACGCGCGCAATCGCGCTGATCTGTGGAACGCCCACGCCGGCGACGACACGCGTGGTGCAGATCGATCCGGGACCGATGCCGACCTTGACCGCGTCCGCACCGTACTTCACGAGATCGCGGGCGGCCTCGGCGGTCACGATGTTGCCGCCGATCACCTGCATATCGGGATACTTCGTCTTGATGCGCTTCACCATCTCGAGCACGCCCTTGGAGTGGCCGTGCGAGGTGTCGACCACGATCACATCGACGCCCGCCTCGCGCAACGCCGCAACCCGCTCGAGCGTGTCGGGCGCCGTGCCCACCGCAGCGCCGACCCGCAAGCTCCCGACATTGTCTTTGCAGGCATTCGGGAATTCGGTGGCCTTCTGGAAGTCCTTCACCGTGATCATGCCCTTGAGCTCGTGGTCGCCCGCGACCACCAGCACTTTCTCGATTCGATGCTTGTGCAGAAGCGCCAGCACCTCATCCTTCGGCGCGTTCTCGCGCACCGTCACCAGCCGCTCCTTCGGCGTCATGACGGAGGAAACGGGCGCATCGAGCTGCGTCTCGAAACGCAGATCACGATGCGTCACGATGCCCACCACCTTCGTGCCGCGCACGACGGGCACTCCCGAGATGTTCTTTGCGCGCGTGAGCTCGAGCACTTCGCGGATGGTCATGTCCGGGTGCACGGTGATCGGATCGCTGATCACGCCGCTTTCGAATTTCTTCACCCGCGCGACCTCGCGCGCTTGATGCTCGATCGACATGTTCTTGTGAACGATGCCGATGCCGCCTTCCTGGGCGATCGTGATCGCGAGGCGCGCCTCGGTGACGGTGTCCATCGCGGCGGACACGACGGGCAAGTTGACCTTGATTTCCCGGGTGAGGTGGCTCGAGAGGGAGACGTTGCGCGGCAGCACTTCGGAATATGCCGGCACCAGCAGCACGTCATCGAAGGTGAGTGCCTCTTCCAGGATGCGCATCAGCGGCCTAGGGTAGGTTAAGAGGCGGCGCATTGTACCTTGCGCCCGCCGCGCGGTAAACCGCTATCATTTCCGGGATGCCGATCGAAACCGTACCGAGGAGCGATCTTTTCGCCCCGCCCGAGCGGGACATTTACTCGGTCTCGCGCCTGAATCGTGAGGCCCGGATTCTCCTCGAGCGCGGATTCGGCGCACTGTGGATCGAGGCGGAGATCTCGAACTTCGCCCGCCCCTCCTCGGGCCACTGGTATTTCTCCCTCAAGGATGCGCAGTCCCAGGTGCGCTGCTGCATGTTCCGCCAGCGCAATATGTTGTGTGCCTTCACGGCGCGCGATGGACAGCGGGTGCTGGTCCGCGCGCGCATCGGCCTGTATGAGCCGCGCGGCGAGTTCCAGCTCATCGTCGAGCACATGGAGGATGCGGGGCTCGGTGCGCTCAAGCGCCAGTTCGAGGAGCTCTCCGCACGCCTCGCCGCCGAGGGGCTGTTCGCCGCCGAGCGCAAGCGGACGCTGCCGCCGCTTCCCCGGCGCATCGGTGTCATCACCTCACCCACGGGCGCCGCGGTGCGCGACATCCTGCACGTGCTCAAGCGCCGCTTCCCGGCCGTCGCGGTGCTCATCTACCCGGTCTCGGTGCAGGGGAGCCTCGCCGCTGCGGAGATCATTGCGGCGCTCAAGCTCGCCGGCCGGCGCGCCGAGTGCGACGTGCTCCTGCTCGCCCGCGGCGGCGGCTCGCTCGAGGACCTCTGGCCTTTCAACGACGAGCGCCTCGCCCGCGCCATCATTGCCTCACCGATCCCGGTCATCAGCGGAATCGGCCATGAGATCGACATCACGATCGCGGATTTTGCGGCGGACGTGCGCGCGCCGACGCCCTCGGCCGCGGCGGAGATGCTGGTGCCCGACGCGGCGGAATGGCTCGAGACGTGCGCGAGCCTTGGGCAGCGGCTGAGGCGGGCGCTGCGCCGCCGCCTCGCGGAGCGGCACGAGCGGCTGCGCTGGCTCGCGGGGCGCGCCCAGCTCGCCAGTCCGGTGACGCGACTCCTCGAGCAGTCGCAACGCCTCGATGAGCACGAGCAGCGCTTGAATCGCGCCATGCGCCGCCGGCTTGCCGAGCTCGGTGAGCGCGTACGCTGGCTCAGGGGTCGGGCGGCGCTCGTGAGTCCGCTGACGCGACTTGCGCATCGTGCCCGCGCGCTTGAAGGGCTCGAGAGAAGGCTCGCTCGGGCGCTGCGCCAGCTGCAGCACGTGCGCTTCTCGTGCCTCGCCGAGCGGCAGCACCGGCTCTGGCGGGCGAGTCCGCTCGCGCAGCTGCGCGCCGCGGAGTCCGCCCACGCCGCGCTTCAGCGCCGTCTCGCGAGCGCCGGGCAGGGAACCCTGCAACGAGCCCGCGAGCGGCTGCTGCCCCTCATTCGCACGCTCCAGGCGGTGAGCCCGCTCGCGACGCTCGAGCGGGGCTACGCCATCGTGCATGGCGAGTCGGGCGCCATCCTGCGCGAGGCGGCGAGTGTCGAGCCGGGCAGCCTGATCGAGGCGCAGCTCGCACGAGGCCGTATCAAGGCACGGGTCGAGAAACCGTGAGGTGCTCGCCCGCGCTCCTCGCAGCGCTTTGCACCCTGGCGCTTGCGCCGCGCTCATGGGCGCTCGAGCTGCCGACCGAGAGCCCGGTCCCGGGCGGGGTGAAAATACTGCATCTCGGCTCGATTGCCGAGCTCGGCCGGCAGCCGCCGCGGGTCGAAGCTGGAGATAACCGCGTGCTCGTCGTCGAGGAGGGGAGCGAGTGGTTGGCCGTGGTCGGCATCCCGTTGTCGGCGCCTCTCGGCGAGCGCAGCGTCCGGCTCGTGCTGCCTGCCGCCCATGATCTACAGAGCGGGGCGCCGCACGAGCAGGAGCGCGCGCTCGAGTTCACTGTGGGCGAGAAGACCTACGCCAGCCAGTCACTCAACGTCGCACCCGCTCAGGTCGATCTGTCGCCCCGCGATCTCGCCCGCGCCAAGCGCGACTCGGCGCGCATCGGCAGCGCGCTCGATCACTGGAGCAACACCTCGCCCGAGGCACTGCGCTTTCCGCCGCCCGTGCCTGGGGTCCGTTCCAGCTCGTTCGGCATGCGCCGCATTTTCAATGGCCAATCGCGCAATCCGCACACCGGCATGGACATCGCGGCCGCCACCGGCACGCCGGTGATCCTGCCGCTCGCCGGGCGCGTGCTCGACACGGGAGACTTCTTCTTCACCGGCAACACCGTGCTCATCGACCATGGACGAGGGCTGATCAGCATGTATTGCCACCTGAGCGAGGTGGCGGTGAAGGTGGGCCAGAGGCTGGCCGCGGGATCGCGCATCGGCGCCGTCGGCAAGACGGGGCGCGCCACGGGGCCGCATCTACACTGGGCGCTGAGCCTCAACCACGTCTGGGTGGACCCCGCACTCTTCGTCGACTGAGTGCGTCCGCCACCGCGCAAGCGCCCGGGCTAGCGCGAGATCAAGACCCGCTCGCGCTCAGCAAGTGATCGACCGCATGCCCTTCGAGGGAGGTCGATGCACCCGGCGTCGAGGAAAGTGCGGCCTGACGCAGGCGGGCGCTGTGCTCTTGCACCGCCGCCCCTGAGGGCTGCATCTCGACCTGACCCTGGAAGAAGGCGCCCTCGGTGATGCCGATGCGGGGGGCGAAGACGTTGCCCTTGACCTTGGCGGTCGCGCGGATGCTCACCGACTCGGTGGCATAGAGATCGCCCTCGACCTTGCCGTCGATGATGATGACGCGCGCCCGGATGTCGCCTTTCATCGAGCCGTCCGTGCCGACGGTCAGGCTCTGCGTGTGGGTGATGGAGCCCTCGACGCTGCCCTGGATGATCAAATCCTCTTGTGCGGAGAGCTCACCCTTGAAGCGCAGCGTCGGTCCGAGCACCGACGCCCGCGGGGCCTCGCTGCGAGCAGCATCCGATGCACGAGTCTCGTGGCGTGGCTCTGTCGGCCGTGCAGGGGCGCGCGGCTCCATGCGGGGCTCGACTCGTGCATCATGCGCCGGGCTGCGGGGGTCGCGCGCTTCCAGGCGCGGATCACGGGGCTCCACGCGCGGCTCGCGCGGCTCGGGACGTGCACTCATAGGCTCCTGCGGCATCGCTCGTCCGGGCGGAGTGTTCTGCATGACGGGGTCTCCCTCATCCGATTTCTTGAACCAGGCCATTCGTTCCAACGCTCCCTCAGGAAGCCTTGACCATGCGGGCCGCTGCGGAGTCGGGCTTGACCTGCGCAGCTTTGCGGCCGCCCATGTCGATGTTGCCCGTGAAATTCGCTCCTTCCATGATGCTCACCGAAGGAGAATGAATGTTGCCGCACACGGTCGCCGTGTCCTTGACGATGACCGAGCGGTCCGCGTGCAGATCACCGTCCACCGTTCCCTCGACCACGATGAGCGCCGCACGCACATTCGCCTTCACGGTTCCCTGCGGGCCGACCGTGAGTCGCTGCGTGTGGCTGATCGAGCCTTCCACCCGCCCCTGGATCAACAGATCCTCCTCGGCGCTGAGCTCGCCCTTGAAAAAGAGCGTCGGACCCAGGATCGATGCGCGGTCGGTGGCACTGTTGTAGGGATTGCTCATGCGGGATCTCCGTTACGCATGCGGGGTCGGGGCTTGGGGAGTGCAGAGTACCTGGCATAATCGGGGGATCTGTGCGACGCAGGTCACGAATTGAGGTCCGCGCGCCGCGCGCGGTCCTACAATGTCGCCAAAAACGGACGGCCCCGCCCCCCGGACGGCATCCCTCGGACGGCGACGCTCGGGCGCTGGCGCGCTCGCACGGCGGCGCTCCGCCCAGTCAGCGGTGCCCTCAGCTGCTGCCGCGTGCCGCCGCGGTGCGCTCACGCTGCAGGTAATCGCTCAGATTGTGCGCGAGTGAGACGAAGTCCGAGGGGATCATGATCACGGTGGTGCTGTTGTTCTCGGCGCCCACCTCCGAGATCATCTGCATCCGTCGCAGCTCGAGCGCTGCCGGGCTCGTGGCGATCTGCTGGGCGGCGGCTGAAAGCTTCACGGAGGCCTCCAGCTCGGCCTCGGCTTTGATCAGCCGTGCGCGCTTCTCGCGAATCGCCTCCGCCTGCATCGCCATGACCTGCTGCATGGCGACCGGCAGCTCCACGTCCTTCATCTCGAAGCGTTGCACCTCGAGTCCCCAATCATGAGTCGAGCCAGCGATCGCCTCACGGAGCAGCGCGTTGATCTTGTCGCGCTCCTGCAGTACCTCGTCGAGATCGTGCTGACCGATGATGTTGCGCAGTCCGGTGAGCGCAAGCTGGTAGACGGCCGCGGGCGCATCGGCCACCTCGATCACCGCGCGCGCTGCATCGACGATGCGATACCAGAGCACTGCGTTCACCTTGATGGTGACGCTGTCGCGAGTGATCGTCTCCTGCTGCTCGGCGGAGACAGTGCGCGTGCGGATATCGATGCGCACCGCGCGTTCGATACCCAAGGGAATGATCCAGTAAAGGCCGGGGCCTCGCAGCCCGGTGTAACGGCCGAGCCGAAAGACGACGCCGCGCTCGTACTCCTGCGCCACGCGCAGGCCCGACAGCGCGATGAGCACCAGAGCGATGATCAGGATCTGCTGTAATGTCATGGGCGCCCCCTCCCTCAAGGGCGCCTAAGCTTACGCCATCCCTCGTCGCGAAATGCGTTGGGCTACTCGATGCTCTCGCCGTGCAGGGAGATATCGAGACCCTCGCGCTCCTGCTCCTCGGTCACCCGCAGCCCGAGGGTCTTGTCGATCACGGACAGGATCGCCGCGCTCGCGATGAGGCCGTAGATGAGCGTCGTGAGGACCCCTTTCAGCTGCGTGAGCAGCGAGCCGTCGACCCCACTGATCTCCTTGCTGACGAGCACCCCCGTGAGCAGTGCGCCGACGATGCCGCCGATCCCATGCACGCCGAAAGCGTCGAGCGAATCGTCGTAGCCGAAGGCATGCTTGAGGGAGGTGGCCGCGTAATAGCAAATGATTCCGGCCGCAGTCCCGATGAGGATCGCAGGTGAGGGGCCCACGAAGCCGGAGGCGGGTGTGATGGCGACGAGCCCGGCAACGGCCCCCGAGGCGATGCCGAGCACACTCGGCTTACCCTTGCTCAGCCATTCGGCGAACATCCAGCCGAGGGCTGCTGCGGCCGTGGCAAGCTGCGTCGTGAGCATGGCCATGCCGGCGCGACCATCCGCCGCCGCAGCCGAGCCCGCATTGAAGCCGAACCAGCCGACCCACAGGAGCGAGGCGCCCATGAGCGTGAGGGTCAGATTGTGGGGCTGCATGCGCTCGCGTCCGTAACCGAGCCGCTTGCCGAGCATGAGGCAGCTCACGAGTCCCGCGATGCCGGCATTGATGTGCACCACCGTGCCGCCGGCATAATCGAGGACTCCCGCGCTGTTCAGCCAGCCGGTCGGCTCCCAGACCATGTGGGCAATCGGCGCGTACACGAGGAGCGACCAGGTCGAGAGAAACAGCAACATCGCGGAAAATTTCATTCGATCGGCGAATGCGCCGGCAATGAGTGCCGGGGTGATGATCGCGAAGGTCATCTGGAACATGGCGTAAACCGTCTCGGGAATCGTCGGCGCGAGCGGCGAGACGGACAGGGTGTTGCCGGACTTGGCCGTCACGAATGTCAGGCCCCGAAACAGGGCGCGGCTCGTTCCCCCGATGAATCCATTGCCCGGCGTAAATGCCCAGGAGTAGCCAATGAGCCACCACAGAAGACTGACCACACAGGTGCAGGCAAAGCTCTGCATGAGGGTCGCAAGTACGTTCTTCTTGCGCACCATGCCGCCGTAGAACAGGGCCAGACCGGGCACGCACATCATGAGCACGAGCGCCGTCGAGGTGAGCATCCAGGCGGTATCGCCCGCACTGATCTTGTCGACGTTGACCAGGGCGGCCCCCGTCATCGAACTGCTCCGCGGAACGCGCTCATTGGAATCCCCCGCCACCTCGAGATTGGGTGCCTGAGTAAGCACTCCTCATGCCAGGAGGCGCGACACCCGAGCGATCAAGCGCTTAGCTCGAGCGCCGCGGGTGAAGATGCACCGATTTGGCGCGCGACGGGCCGCCCGATGCATCGCTTTCGAGCGAGCAGTCGCGCGGCGGCCTTGAGTCCATGCACCGAGAGGTCAATGCACCGAGAGCTCCAGGCGAACGCGGCCATCCTTGCTCACCGCCTTGTCGTTGGCGACCAGGAACACCCGTTCCGCGTCGATGCCGCTGTCGGTGAGGAGCGCTTGCTGCACGCTCTGGGCACGCTGCTCGCCGAGTGCGCGCAGTTCCGCATCGCCTGAGGCGATATGCTCACGCAGCGCCGCCGCGAGGAACTCGCTGCGGGCCGTGATCGATTCGGCGGGCGATTTGATCTGCAGCACCGCCGGGCTGAAGGTGGGCGGCCCGCCGCTCGAGCGTTGATAGAGCCTCATCAGGATCTGCAGCCGCTGTTCCGGCGAGAGAGGTGCCGCCGCGCCGCCTACGGCTGCAGGACCGCTCCCCGTGGCCGCTCGCGGCGCATCGGAGGCGGTGCGCGGTCGCCGGCTTGGCGCGGCGGCGGCCGCCGCCGCCTCGGCCTGCACCTGCGCCTCGAGTGCGGCGTCGATCAAGGCGGGCTTGTCGAGATCGGCGGATGCCGCGATGGGAACATCGATCTTGAGCTGCGGCCGCTCATTGAGCGCCTTCACCAGCACCCGCACCTTATCGGCCGCAGCCGGATCGAGCCGGCTCGATCCCGGGTCAAAATCGATGAACTGCAGCTCGGGGCCGCCGCCGAACAAGCGACCCAGCAAAGCGAACGGCGCGGTCACCGCCTTCTCGCAGATATTGACGATCGCCTTCCAGATGAAGGGGCCGATGCGAAAGGTCGGGTCATCGAGGGAGCCGCCGATCGGCAGATCGATGTCGATGACGCCGTTGCGGTCCTTGAGGAGCGCCACGGCGAGCTTCACCGGCAGGGAGACCGCCTCCTTGCTCGCGGTCTTGTCGCCAAATTCGAGCTGATCGATGACGATGTGGTGCTGAGCATCGAGCGCGCGTCCGACCACCTTGTAATGCAGCTCGGTGGTGAGCTTGCCCTTGGCGATGTTGTAGCCCGCAAACTTTCCCGAATAGGGGTTGAAGATGCTGAGCTCCATGTTGCGAAAGGTCATGGCAATGTCGGTATAAAGGGCGGCGCTCAATAGATTCGCCTCCCCTTTGATCGTGACCGGGGAGAACGCATCGACGCTGCCCGCAAGATCGACCCGGGCGCGCGAGCTTGGGTCGGAGGAGAGGTTCGAGACCCCGCCTTCGAGTTGTTTGATGCCGGCGGAGAAGTTGGGAGCCACCGACAGATCGGTAAAATCGAGCTCTCCCTTGTGAATGCGGACCTCGCGGATTTCCATCGGCATCCGGCCCGGGCCGGCGGCCGCGGGCCTCGAGGTGTGCCGGGTCGGATGCGCTGCAGCGTCGGGCGCACCGGTGCGGGCGCTCTGCGCCACCTGCGGGGCGGCTGCGCTCGCGGTCTTGAGGACCCGGCTCACGTTGAGACTCGAGTCCGGCGCAATGATCACGCGTGCATAGGGTTTATCGGCGCGAATCGCCGCGATCTTCAGTCGATCAGGATTGTGCGTTAGCACCAGGCCGTGCACCTCGAGGCGCCCGGCGTTGATGAAGTCATCGTGCAGGGCATCGTCGATCGTGTGCAGATCGGCGAGGTGGATATCGCCGCTGACGGTGAACGCCGGAGCGGCGGCCGCCGCCGGTCCAGCCTCGGCGTAATGGATCGCGGTCTCGGCGGATAGCCGGCCACTGCGCAAGCTCATCGCGGTCGCGAGGGCGATGTAGGGCTGTGCGGCGCGCAGATCGAGCTGCGCAAGCTTCACCGCGAGCGTCACCGCCAGCGGTTGCGGTGTCACCTCGCCCTCGATGTGCAACGTGCCCGTCTCGTTGAGCCGCGCATCGAGCGAAGCGTGAAGCGATCGCGTGGGATCGAGCGTCAGGTGCTGGAGCGCGAGCGACAAGGGCGCAATCTTGAGCTGCGCGGCCGGCTGCACCACGCGGTCCTCGGCCTCGATGACCGCATCATGCACCTCGAATCGATCGAGCTCGAGCTGCCACGGTGCCGCCGCGCTTGCCGGCGCCGGCGGCGATGCCGTGACGCGCACGGTGGGCGCTGCAGCGGCGGGGGGCGCAGGCGTCGCGCCCGCCGCGGTCGGGGCCGTCGCGGGGGGCGTGGCGGTCGGGCCCGCGGCGCTCGCGGGCATCGCAAGCTCGAGCAGATTGAGGGTGCCGTCGGGCTTGCGCCAGACGCGGATGTCCGCGCCGGCGAGCACGACCGACTGCACCTGGCCGCTATGGCGCGCGAGGTCGATCGCGCCGCCGCTCACGCTGAGCGTGGGAATGCTGATCCAGCGCTCCGCCGAGGCCTTCGGTCCGACCTGCAGGTTCGAGAGGGTGAGCTTTTCGAGCGTCACCGTACCGGTGAGGTCCGATGCCAGCTGCAGGCGATAGCTTGCGGCGAGGTCGAGCGTTCCCGAGTCGATGCGGCACGGCAGCCGGCCGCCGGCATAGGCGGCGAGCGTGCTCGCACGCAGCGCCGCAACGTGCACCGTGCCCTCCGAAGCGAGCGGCTGAACACCGAGTCGCCCCCGCCACTCGATGCGCTCGCCGAGCGAGGAAGTTCCCGCAAAAACAAAGCGGCCGGCTTCCACGGTGGTGTCGAAATCACGAAGCTCGACATCGAGCGGCTCGAGCTGGGCGGCGAAAGCGGGTGTGCGACTCGCATCCTCATAGCTCGCCGTGCCGCGCGCGATATGCAACAGCCCGACGTGCACTTTCGGCATGGCGCCCGGGTGCGCGGGGCCGGCGGGCGCCGCGGCGCCCGGGCGCGGCCCGAGGGCCGCAAGATTGAGCGCTCCGTCGGGCGCGATGTGCACCTGGAAATCCGGCGCCTGGATCTCGATCAGCGCGAAGGAATAGCGGCCGGTGATGAGCTTGTGCGGCTCGAAATCGACGCGCAGCGCCTCGAAGCCCGCGAGCGGCCGATCCTGAGCATCCCGCAGGCGCAGGTTTTCAACACGAAGGCGAAAGAGCAGGGGATTGAAGTGGATCGGGCCGACGGACACTTTCGCGCCGCCCATGCTCCGCGGCAGGCGCTCGACCAACACCGAGCGCAGCACCGCGGGCACCCCCCAAAAACCGGCCGCAACGTACAGCACCATGAGCACGAGAACCGCGAGCACGATTCTCACGCCAATGCGCGCGCCTTGATTGAGCTGCATCCCGGGCACCTGTCGTTAACGGCCGGCGCTGCGCTGACCGCTCCGGCCGCGCGCGACCCCGCAGCAAAGTCTAGCGAAAGCGAGGGCCCGGCGCTTGTCGGCCCGGCCCGGCGCGGCCCGGCGCGGCTCGTCGCGGCTCGGCTCGGCCCGGCTCGGCTCGGCTTCAGCGCTTGTTGCGCCGGATCAGTCGCTGGCGCTTTCGGGCCTGGCGCGGCGTGAGGCGGTTGCGCTTGCCGGCATAAGGATTTGCATCGCCTCGAAAAGCCAGGCGCACAGGCGTCCCGAGCAGATTAAATGCTTTGCGATACACGTTCACCAGATAGCGCCGGTACGCATCGGGAACGTGCTCGGTCTGGTTGCCATGAATCACGATCACCGGCGGGTTCTTGCCGCCCTGATGCGCGTAGCGCAGCTTGATGCGCCGGCCCGAGACCAGCGGCGGCTGATGGCTCTCGAGCGCCGCCTCGAGCACGCGGGTGAGCTCGGGCGTCGGCATATCGCGCATGGCCGCCGCGTACACCTCGCGCACCGAGGCAAGCAGCTCGCCCACTCCGGTGCCGTGGCGCGCGGAGATGAAGTGCAGGGGCGCAAAGTCCGCGAAGGCGAGCCGCTGCTCGATCTGCTGGCGAATGAGGTCGCGCTGCTCCGGGGGGATGTGGTCCCACTTATTGACCGCGATCACGAGTGCCCGCCCCTCCTCGAGGGCCGTGCCGAGCAGGCTGGCGTCCTGCTCGGCGACTTCCTCGTGAGCATCCATGACGGCGACGACGACGTGCGCGCTCTCGATCGCCTGCAGCGTCTTGATCACGCTGAAACGCTCCAGCGCCTCCTCGACCTTGGCGCGGCGGCGCACCCCCGCGGTGTCGATGAGCGTGTAGCGCACACCGTCGCGCTCGAAGGGCACGGTCACGGCATCGCGGGTGGTGCCCGGCTGATCATAGGCGACGAGCCGCTCCTCGCCGAGCCAGCGATTGATGAGCGTGCTCTTGCCGACGTTCGGCCGGCCGATCACCGCCACCTTGATGCCGCTCTCCTCGATCGGCGGGGCGGCCGCCGCGCTCAGCCCCTCGAGCGTCGCCTCCATGAGCGCGAGCACGCCCGCATCGTGTGCGGCGGCGATCGCATGCGGGGCTCCGAGTCCGAGCTGATGGAAGTCCGCGAGCGCCAGGTCCGCATCGAATCCCTCGAGCTTATTGACCGCGAGGCGCGTCGGCTTGCCGCTGCGGCGCGCGAGCTGTGCCACGAACTGATCCTGCGGCGTGAGGCCGGCGCGGCCATCGACGACCACGATGAGGCGGTCGGCCTCGCCGATCGCGCGCTCGGTCTGCTCGACCATGAGGCTCTCGAGCGCGCCCGGACGCTCGATGAGACCCCCGGTGTCGACCACGATGCAGGGAACCTCGGTGCGGCGCGAGATGCCGTACTGCCGATCGCGCGTCACGCCCGGCAGATCCGCAACCAGCGCATCGCGTGTGTGCGTGAGGGCGTTGAAGAGCGTCGACTTGCCGACGTTGGGCCGCCCGATGAGTGCGATGACCGGGAGCACGGGCGGCGCGCCTGAACCGTCGCGAGGCCGCGGAGCTTAGGAGCCGGGCGGGGTCGCCGCGGGTGCGGGCGCCGCGGCGGACGCCGGCGGCGGCGCGGCGGGCGTTGCGCGAAAGGCGGCGAGCGCACCCGCATCCGTGAGCACGACCACCGTGTCGCCGGAGGCGACCGGCGGGTTGCTGATGCGAAACTTGCCGATGCGCTCACGCGCGACGAGCTTGCCGGTGCGCTTGTCGAGCCAGTGCAGATACCCCTGAAAATCGCCCACCGCGATCGCGCTCGAGGTGATCGCCGGAGCGCTCAGGCCGCGCCGTTTGAGCTTGTCCGAGTGCCACAGCTCCGAGCCGTCGCGCTGGCGCAGGGCGGTGACGATGCCGTCCGACTGCGTGACGTAGAGATTGTCCTCATCGACCGCGAGCCCGTGATAGCTCGACATGTCATGGGCCCACCAGATCTGCCCGGAATCGAGCGCGAGCATCGCGGTGCGGCCCTGGAATCCGGCCGCGAACACGTTGTCCCCGACCACGTAGACGGCCGAGTCGATATCGACCAGCCGATCGAGCTCGGTGCGTCCATGCGGGGAGGCGAGCACGGTGTCCCAGACGGTATCGCCGGTGGCGAGATTGACGGCCATCACCTTGCCATTGTCAAAGCCGCTCACCGCGATCTCCTTGGAGATGATCGGGGTCGCCGTGCCGCGCAGGCTCAGACGCGGAACCTGCTGCTCGACTGCCCAGAGCTCCTTGCCGCCTTGCGTATCGAAGCCGTGCAACCGTCCATCGACCGAGCGCATCACCACCACCCGCTCGCTGATCGAGGGCGCCGAGAGCAGCTCGGAGTTGACCTTTGCGCGCCAGCGCTCCCGTCCCGTGGCCGCATCGAGCGCGACGAGGGTGCCCTTGCTCGAGCCGACCACGACCAGGCCGAGCCCGGCCCCGGGGCCCGCCGAGAGCGGCAGCTTGAGCTTCTTGAGCCATACCGTGCGGCCGGTGTCGAGGCCGACGGCGATCACCTCGCCCTTGTGCGAGGCTGCGAACACCACCCCATCGGCGATGGCGGGGCCGAGCCCGAGCCGCAGCTTGACCTCCTTCTTGCCACCCCCGGGAACCTTGTCACCCCACAGATGCTTGACCGGCAGCGTCGCGGGAAACTTGACGAGCTTCGCGGGCGGCTCGACGTCCTTGTCCTTGCTGCAGCCGGCGCTCAAGGCGAGGGCGAGAAGCGCGAGGCAGGCCAGGCAGGCGCGCATCAGGGTTTATCCTTGTTCGCAGCGGCGGGCGGAGGGGCGAGCGCCGCCGACGGCGGAGCGATGGGCGAGACGCCGAGATCGGCGATCTTCAGGGTGAGAATCGAGGACTGCGGGCCGCCGTCGGCCCCGGCGCCGAGGGCCGCCTTGTACTCGCTCAGGGCGTGCGCCCTATCCTTCTTTGCAAGGTAGGCATCGCCGCGCGCCTCGTGATAATCGACCGCAAATGCGGGACCCGGGTCCTCGGCGAGCGTCTTCAAGGCCTCATCGGCCTTGCCCGCGTCGATCTCGACGCGGGCAAGGCGCAGGCGCGCAATGCGCCTGAGCTCCGAGTCCTTCGAGTGCTCCATGACGTCGGTCAGCGGCACGCTCGCCTCGTCGTCCTTTCCCTCGTCGACCGCGAGTCGTGCGAGCACGAGCTTCGCCTGATCGGCATAGGGCGAATCCGGATACTGCTTGATGAGCGAGTCCGCCAGGCGTCGCGCGTTGCTGCGATCCTCCATCGAGAGCGCGGAGGTCATCTGCGTGAACTCTGCAGAGGCGGCGATCGACTTCTGGGTGCGGTGATTCTCGTAATAGCGATAGCCCGACATGCACAGGAGCCCCACCGCCACGGCGCCGATGATCGAGGGGCCATACTCCTTGGCGAGCCCCTTGACGTGCTCGAGTTGCTCATCGTCGGTCAAATATTCACTCATGTCCGCTCCACCGCCTCGACCCCCATTACAGACCCAGCAACGACCCCAGGCGTTCACTGATCGCCTCGAGCGGGCATTCTTCCTGCGCGCGCTCCTCGCGCAGGGATTTGAGCGCCACCACGCCGCGCGCGAGCTCATCCTCGCCGAGCACGAGCGCGAAGCGCGCGCCGCTCTTGTCGGCGCGCTTGAACTGGGCCTTGAAGCCCCCTCCGCCGAGGTTCACCTGCAGCGACAGGCGGGGCCACGCCGCGCGCAGCCGCTCGGCGAGCGCGAACCCTTCGATCTCGCTGCGCTCACCCGCGAGCACCAGGTACACCTGGGGTTCGGTGCGGGGCACCACGAGCCCCTGGCGCTCGAGCAGCATGATGATGCGCTCCTGCCCCATCGCCCAGCCGATCCCGGGCGTGCTCACCCCGCCGAGCTGGGACACCAGCCCATCGTAGCGCCCGCCGGCGCACACCGTGCTCTGCGCGCCCAGCAGATCGGTGGTCCATTCGAATACGGTACGCGTGTAGTAGTCGAGTCCGCGCACCAGGCGTGGCTCGACATGATACTCGATGCCGGCACGCTTGAGGTGCGCGCACAACCCGTCGAAGTGCGCGCGCGAGGGCGCATCGAGCGCGTTGATCAGCACCGGGGCGCCGGCAATGATGCGTTGCATGTCCGGATTCTTGCTGTCGAGGATGCGCAGTGGATTGCCCTTCAGGCGCCGCCGGCTGTCCTCGTCGAGGGCGGCCTCGTGGGCCGAGAAGTACTTGAGCAACTCATCGCGGTAGGCGGCGCGCGTGGCGGGCGTGCCGAGCGAGTTGATGAGCAGCGTGGTGCGCGTGATCCCGAGGCGTTTGAGGATCCTCGCCGAGAGCAGTATCAGCTCGGCATCGACGTCCGGTCCCTCGAAGCCGAACGCCTCGGCGTCGATCTGGTGAAATTGCCGGTAACGCCCCGCCTGGGGCTGCTCCCGGCGAAACATGGGACCCATGCACCACACCCGCAAACGGCCTTCGCGCAACAAATGGTTCGAGATGACGGCTCGCACCATCCCCGCCGTGGCTTCGGGCCTGAGCGTGATCGAATCGCCCCCCTGGTCGGTGAAGCTGAACATCTCCTTCTCGACGACGTCGGTGAAGTCACCGATCGATCGCTTGAACAGCTGGGTCTGCTCGATGATGGGGACGCGCAGCTCCTCGTAACCGTAGGCGGCGAAGACCTCGCGTGTGATGCGCTCGAGGTGCTGCCACAGCGCGACCTGCGAGGGCAGCACATCGTGCACGCCTTTGAGAGGCTCGATGTGAGTGGGCACGGGCCTGATCTCTCGCCGCTCTTCAGTGGCGCGGGATCGCGCCCGCCGCGCCATCCGAGCCCGGCGCGACGCGGCGCAGGACCCCATCCGCGCCGGCCTCGAATCGCGCCACATCGCCGCTGACGAACTGCCGACCGATCGCGACCGCGTGGTCATTCACCTCGAGCTGCACGCCGCTGGCGTAGCCGAGATACACCTTGAGGGGCGCAAGGCCCGCGACCGTCTTCACGCTGTTGGCACGACCCTGCCCGGCGAACACGCGTCGGCCTGACGCATCCTGCACATCGACCCAGGAGTCGGCAGAGAAGGACAGACGCAGCCGCGCGGGTCCTGCGCCGCGCAGCGGCGCGCTCGCGGCGCCCGGCGAGGGCGCGGACTCTCGGGACGGGGACGCAAGCGTGCGCTGCGCCGTCTGCACGTATCCGGTCGACGTCGCGTTCTGGTTCGCGATCGCCATCTCATTGGTCTCTGCGGCCTCTCTGGAGTCGGTGCTCGGCGCCGCACCGCTCGGCGCCGCACCGCTCTGCGCCGCGCCGCTCTGCGCTCCCGCCGAAGGGGCGCTCTCGCTCGAGGGGGCGAGGGAAGCTGCTCTGGGCCCACCCGTCGCGGCGCTCGCAGGGCCGGACGAGCTCGCGGGGCTGGGGACGCCCGCAGAGTTTGAGGCGCCCAAAGGGATCGAGTCGCCCGCGGGGTTGGAGGCCCCCGCGGCGGCATGGGCCGAGGCCGCGGTGCCCGACGAGTGCCCGCGCCACGGGCGGTAGTAGAGCACCGCCGCCACGATTGAGACGATGAGCAGGCCGATGAGCGGCACCAGCAATCCGAGCGCAGGCCCCGCGGCCGGCCCCGGGGTGCTCGACACGCGCATGACGGGAGGCCGCGGGCCGGCCGCCGGCTTGTCCGCGCCCATCGCCACCTCCCCGGTGGTGACGCCGAGGGTGCTCGCGTACTTGCGCAGATACCCCTTGGCATACACCGAGGGACCGATGCGCGCGTAGTCTCCCGCCTCGAGCGCCTCGATCACCCAGGCGTCGAGGTGCATGTCATCGGCCGCCTTCTGCGTGCTGATGCCGCGGCGTTCGCGCTCCGCCTTGAGTCTCTCGCCGATCGTCGGATCGCTCATCGAGAAACGCCGGCGCGCAGCGATTGCGCCGGTTGGGAGTCGGGAAATTCGGATTGCACGCGCCGGGCGTAGCTCGCCGCCCCGGTGTTGTCGCCGAGCTTGCGCTCGGCGAGAAAGCCGATCCAGAGAATCTCCGCCGTGGCGGGATTGACGGCCAGATAGCGCTGCACGTCATCGAGCGCCTGCTTGGCATCACCCCGCTGCAGCGCGAGGTTCCCGAGCTGCAGCAGCGCCTCCGGCATGTTCGGGCGGATGGCGAGCGCGCGCGTGAAGTAGCGCTCGGCATCGACGACGTCTCCCGCGCCCTCGACGCATACGCCCGCGTTGACCAGCGCGACCTGCGGAGTCTGGTAGACGGGATTGCTCGCCACCTCGAGCAGAAGCTTCTCGCCGGCCTTCACCTTGCCGTTGCGGCACAGATAACCGGCGTAGCTGTTCTGGATGTCCGGGTTTTGCTTGCCCAGGCGCGCCGCAGCCGCGAAAGCGTGCTGCGCCTTCGGGGCGTCCTTGAGCTGCTCGTACACCAGGCCCGCCGTCTCCTGCACGTAGGCGTTGTCGGGCGCCTCGGTGAGCGCGCGCTCGATGCGCTCCTGCGCACGCGACAGGTTGTTGGTGCGCAGATACTCCTGCGCCATCTTCATGTTCGCAATCGCCGCCTGCTCCGGGTCGGGCTTGCGGCTGTGATTCGCCGGCTGATACGGCGGCGGCGAGCCCTTGCAGCCCGCGAGCATGGTCAGCGTCAACAGGAGCGCGAGGCTCCCGGCAATGCGCATCTGCCTCATCGAACCTCCACGGATCGTGCACGCTCCCGCGCATCACTGGCCTCGAGCTTGGCGCCGAGACGCACCAGCGTGCGGTCGCGCACCCGACCGGCGAGCTGTCCGCACGCCGCGTCGATGTCATCGCCGCGCGTGCGGCGGATGGTCGCGATCACCCCATGCTCGTTCAGCGTGTCGCGAAAGCGCACGATGGTCTGCGGCGGCGACACCCGGTAGCGAGTGCCGGGAAACTGGTTGAAGGGGATGAGGTTGAGCTTCGCCGGCCGGCCTGCGAGCAGGCGCGCAAGCGCCCGGGCCTGCCGGGGGTGGTCGTTGATGCCGTCGAGCATCACGTACTCGAAGGTGACGCTGCGCCCGTTCTGGCGCTCGATGTAATGCCAGCAGGCCGCCAGCAGCTCGGCGATCGGGTGCTTGCGGTTGATCGGCACGAGCTCGTTACGCAGGGCATCGTCCGGGGCGTGCAGCGAGACGGCGAGCGCCACGTTGCATTCCTCGGCGAGCTTGTAGATCTGCGGCACGAGTCCCGAGGTCGAGAGCGTCACGCGGCGGCGCGACAGGTCGTAGCCGAGGTCGTCGAGAAAGATGCGCATCGCCGGCACGACGTTGCGATAGTTCGCGAGCGGCTCACCCATGCCCATGAAGACGACGTTGGTGATGGCACGGCCATCGGCGCGGAAATCCGCGAGCTCGCGCTGCGCCAGCCAGACCTGACCCACGATCTCCGCCACGCTCAGGTTGCGATTGAAGCCTTGCTGGGCGGTCGAGCAGAACGAGCAGTCCATGGCACAGCCCACCTGGCTCGAGATGCAGAGCGTGCCGCGGTCGGGCTCGGGGATGTAGACCGTCTCGATCCCCTGCACCTCGTCCATGCGCAGCATCCACTTGCGCGTGCCGTCCGCGGCGCTCTGCGCAGTGACGATCTCGGGCACGCTCACGGTCGCGAGCGCCTCGAGGCGGGCGCGCAGCGCCTGCTTGAGATCGCTCATCTGCGCAAAGTCCGCAACGCCGCGCCGATAGATCCATTGCATGAGCTGGCGGGCGCGAAAGGGCTTCTCGCCGAGCCGCTCGCTGACGAACTGCTCGAGCTCGATGCGCGGCAGCCCCAGCAGATTTACCCGATCGGCCACACTGGCTCCCTCGACTGAAGCGGCCCGCGCATACGCTAGCGCGTGCGCGCGCAGACCTCAATTTCACTGAAGAAATAGGCGATCTCGCGCGCGGCCGTATCGGCGGCGTCCGAGCCGTGCACGATGTTCTCCTCGATGCTGTGCGCCAGATCCGCGCGGATCGTGCCCGGCGCCGCCTTCTTCGGATCGGTCGCTCCCATGACCTCGCGGTTCCGGGCGACGGCGCCCTCGCCCTCGAGCACCTGCACCAGCACGGGACCCGAGGTCATGAACTTGACGAGGTCCTTGAAAAACGGACGCTCCCGATGCACCGCGTAGAACCCCTCGGCCTGCCTCTGCGACAGATGCAGCATGCGCGCCGCCACCACCTTGAGCCCCGCTTGCTCGAGACGACGCAGCACCTCGCCGATCAGGTTGCGGCCGACTCCGTCAGGCTTGACGATGGAAAGCGTGCGCTCGATGGACATGGTCACCTCGGGGTTGTGCAGGAAGGAGCCGCGTGGCCGACGGGCCGCCGGCAAAGGCCGCGAAGTGTACTGGAGCGCAGCGCGCGAGGCAATGCGCTAAAACGCCGAAGTCTCTGTAATTACTCGAATTTTCACACGTTGAAGCTTTCGCCGCAACCGCACTCGCCCTTCGCCTTCGGATTCTGGAACCTGAAGGCCTCGTTGAGACCCTGCTTCACGAAATCGACCACCGTCCCGTCGATCAGCGGCAAGCTCGCGGGATCGACGACCACTTTGACCCCGCGCGCCTCGAACACCGCGTCCTCGGGGCGAATCTCGTCGGCGTAGTTCACTACGTAGGCAAAGCCCGAGCAGCCGGTTTTCTTGATGCCGAGCCGCAGCCCGAGGCCGCCACCCCGCTTCTCGAGATGGGACCGAACGCGCTCCGCCGCAGACTCCGTCAACTGGATCGCCATGCCGCTCTGCCCTCCTCTGGGATGAACCGCTCCTTACATAACACGCGCCGGCGCACCGCGCACGGAACGGCCCCACTGTTTTGGGGACTCAACGCCCAAACGCACGTACCGGGGCGCGCGTTGACGCACCGCAACGCTCCTGCCGCCCCGCGCCCACGGCTCCCCGCGCCCGCCCGCGGCACCCGGCCGCGGCACCCGGCCGCGGCACCCGGCCGCGGCTCCAATGCCGTGCAATATGGGGCTGCGCAGCGACGGACTCAATGGGTCTTGGGCCGTGCCAGCGCCGCCCGCGCGGCCGCCGTCCAGGCATCCTCGACGATCAGCAGGCGGCCGAGCTTTTCCACCGGCACCTCGAAGCGCTCGCGCAACGCCGCCACGCTCTCGGGCCAGCGCTCCTCGAGCGGCCGGCCCGGCGCCTGCTCGGCCAGGAAGGAGGCGACCGCGATGACGTGCGGACAGCCGAAGGCGCGAAAGCGCGCGCGCTCGATGCGCGCACCCGATGGATCGAGCTCGAGGTCGAACTGCACCCAGGTGCCCTCCTCACGCGCGCCCGCAGCACCGCGGGCGCAGCGTGCCCCCTCGAGCACGCCCGCGGCCGAAGCCGCCTCGAAGTAGTGGCGCGTGAGCGCGCTATAGCTCATGAGCCTGCAATGCGCCGCAGCCGCTCGACGGCCGCGCGCACGACCTCGACCGCCCGCTCGATGTCGGCGGGCTGCGTATAGCGCCCGAGGCTGAAGCGCAGGCTCGCCTCGGCCAGCCGGTCACTGCGTCCGAGCGCGCGCAGCACATAGGAGGGCTCGGCGCCGGCGGAGCTGCAGGCAGAGCCGGTCGACACCGCGATCGTCGAGCGCACGGCTGCGAGCAGGCTTTCGCCTTCCACGCCCTCGATCGACACGCTGAGGATGTGGGGCACCGAGTGCGCGGGATCGCCGTTGATGAGCACGCCGCCGATCGCCTCGAGACCCTGCACGAGCCGTGCCTTGAGACGCGCCACCCGGGTGAGCTCCTCGCTCAAGGTCGAGCGGACCAGCGCGAATGCCTCGCCCATGCCGACGATCTGATGCGTCGCCAGCGTCCCGGATCGCAGATGATGCTCCTGACCGCCGCCATAGAGGAGCGGGGTGAGCTGCACGGAGCGGCGGCGCGAGACGATGAGCGCACCGATCCCCTTCGGCCCATAGGCCTTGTGCGCGGCCAGCGAGAGCAA
>Ga0209060_10000516_pt1 | contig 67809 bp, 44 predicted proteins | sample Coa_R1_8_FD_187155 | JGI IMG/M metagenome (GOLD analysis project Ga0209060, IMG submission 187155) | Surface soil microbial communities from Centralia Pennsylvania, which are recovering from an underground coalmine fire - Coalmine... | ecosystem: Environmental > Terrestrial > Soil >... | reverse complement strand
ATCCCATGGTGATGGATTACCTCTCGGCGGCGCGGGGCTATAGTCTCGCTCTGGGTCTCCTGATGTTATCGATCGCCGTGGCCGCACGCGCGAAGGCGCGTGGAAGCGATCCGCGACAGACCTGCGTGGCGGTCTCGCTGCTGATGGGACTGTCCTTTTGCGCGAACTTCTCCTTTGCCCTCGTGGACGCCGTCACGCTCGCGGGTATCGCATGGTGGCTGGTACCGGCGAAAGGGACGGTTCGCGATTACGCGCGCATCGGCGCTGCGTCAATTCTTCCCGGCGCCACGGTGTCGCTCTACCTGACTGCGTCGATCCTGGCGCACTGGGTCCGCAACGACTTACGCTGGGGCGCAACTACCTTTAAATGGTCGATGCAAAGCATCAGCGAGCAGTGCTTCTACAAACTGAGTCCCTATTTGATGGACCGGCCGATCTACGATTTCGTGATCCGGCACCGCCATCTTCTGCTGCCGCTTCTGGCCCTGGCGTGTTTGTGGCGCCTGGCTATGTGGATTGCGGAGCGCCAGCGACCCGTGGATGGGGATACAGGGTGGCTCGTACGTCTCGGGCTGTTAGCCGCCGCCGGAGCCGTCCTGACGCTCGCCTTGCACGGCCTGCTGGTCTGGACGGTCCACATGCTTTGGCCGCGCGGCCGCACGGGCTTGTTCGTTCCGCCGCTTTGTATTCTGGCGGTGGGCGCGCTGGCAGCACTTCCCTGCGCTTCGAAAATGAGCCGGGCATCGCAGCGTACCATCACGGCGCTACTGCTGGCGACGGGCTGTTACTTCCTCCTGTGCCTGCGGCTCACATGGTTTACGGAATGGTATTGGAACGCGAACTCCGACCGTGTGTACCAGGTGGTGGCCCGTTACAATCACGCGTACGGCGTCCGCACCATCGGAACCAACTGGCGCTACGTTGCCGTACTGAACTACTACCGCACCATTTCGGGGCAGGAGAGTCTCGAACCTATCGAATTGGAACGCCCCATCCCGCCGGGACGATCGCTGTACGTGCTCTTTCCCGCCGACGATCGGGACTTCCTCGCGAAAGAAGGGCTCAAGGTGGTCTACCACGACGTGTTAAGCGACGCCCAGGTGGCCATCCGTCCCGAACTGGAGAGCGCTCACTGATTCTGGCGTGGCGCGTCGAATAAGATCAAGTGCCTGGAGCGCGAGATTCGGAACAACGGGGACATCGCTTGCTTACGCGCGCGGCTCGTAGCGCGTCGCACCACGGATTCGGAGGTAGGCGCGCTCTCAAGAGCAACGAGGATCCTACGAGCTACGAGGATTTCACGAGCCACGACCGTAAGGGAGTGATTTTCCGAGAACGCACGTCATCACACGAATGGAGGCCGCATGGAAACATTGCTTCGGGATTTCCGCTATAGCTTTCGGATATTCGCCAAATCTCCCGGATTCGCCGCGATCGCCGTATTGACGCTGGCCCTTGGCATTGGGACGACTACCGCGATCTTCTCGGTAGTCGACGCCGTGCTGCTGCGTGCGCTTCCCTACCCCGATCCACAGAAGATCGTCGCGGTGTGGGAGCAGGCGCCAAACGGGCACCGCATGAATCTGGCGGGCGGCAATTTCGACGACTTTCAAACCCAGAACAGCACCTTGTCGGACATGGCCGTGTATGGTTATCGGCTGTCGTCGGTTTCGGGTGGCAGCGAGCCTGTGCGCATCACCCTCGCCGAGGTCTCCGCCAGCTTCTTTAAAGTTCTCGGCGTGGAGCCGTTTCGAGGCCGTAGCTTTGCGCCGGACGAGTTGCGCGTCCATGGGGCCCCGGCGGCAATCGTCAGCTACAGCTACTGGCAGCGATATCTTTCCAGCACGACGGATCTATCCCAATCCCAACTCACCATGGATGGCGCGGCCTACCGCATTGTGGGAGTCATGCCGGACGGATTCGCTTTTCCGGCGGGAGTCTCCGCATGGATTCCCCGCGAACTCCTGCCTCACGTTTCCGACCGCACAGGACATAACTGGCGAGGTCTCGGCCGTCTCCGCGAGGGTGTCACCGTCGCCCAGGCCCGCGCGAATCTGACGGCGATCGCCCGCCGCATACGCCAACAATATGGAAAAGATGTGGACCTCAGCGACGCGGCCGTAGCAACTCTGGCCGATTCGATCGTGGGCGATGTCCGCACGGCGCTGCTGACCCTTCTGGGAGCCGTCGGACTCCTGCTTCTGGTGGCGTGTACCAATGTCGCCGGACTGCTTCTGGCTCGCACGGCGGCGCGACGCAAAGAGCTTGCAGTGCGTGCGGCACTGGGGGCGGGGCGCCGGCGCCTGGTGCAACAATTTCTGGCCGAATCGTTTTCGCTCTCGACAGTGGGAGGCGTGCTCGGCATCTTATTCGCCACCTGGGCGGTCCGCGTACTTCCCGCCATCCTTCCCTCGAACCTGCCGCGCCAGCAGGGTGTGGCAATCAACCAGGCTGTGATGCTGTTCGCGTTGGCCGCTACTGTCGTAGTGGCTGTTTCGCTTGGACTGTTTGCGGCGTGGCGTGCCGCCTACGGCGACCTCCGCGACGCACTCACCGCCGGATCTCGCAGTCACACCGGCAGTGGTGCGAGCCACCGGCTCCGCGGCTTCCTGGTGATCGGCGAGATCGCCACCACGCTCGTGATTCTGATCGGTGCGGGTCTGCTGGCGCGCAGTTTCCTTCGCCTGGTTGCCACCGATCCCGGATTTCGTCCGCAAAACTTGATCACCATCGAGTTCGCCCCTCCCGTTCGGCAGTGGCGGCAGGCAATCGATCATCCGGCCGTTGTGCGCCAAATCCAACTGTTGAACGATCTGGTGGCGCGCCTCCGAACGATCCCCGGAGCCGAATCCGTCGGCCTGACCGGAGCCATGCCAGTGGCGGCCGGCGATGATCTGGCAGATGGCGATTTCGTCCTCCTCAACGGGGAGAAGCCGCCCACCGACTTCAACGAATTCGCGCGGCACGCCCACGATCCCTCCCGCACCGGCCACGCAAATTACTGCATTGCCGGCGAAGCCTACTTCCAAACCATGGGAATTCCGCTGATTCGCGGAAGATTCTTCAGCCAGCAGGACGAATGGAATGCGCCGCACGTCGCTGTGATCAGCGATTCCCTGGCTCGCCAGCGCTGGCCCAATCAGGATCCGATCGGCCAGGTGATCGAATTCGGCAACATGGACGGCATCTTGACACCCCTCACGATCGTGGGCATCGCCGGCGATGTGCGGGCACGCGGCCTCGATTCGCCGCCCAATTCCATCATCTACGTGGACTACCGCCAGCGCGGCATGAATCCGAACTCGACGCCCACGATTCTGGTACGCAGCGCCGCGCCAACCGGAGAGATCGTTTCCGCTGCGCGTGGCATATTCCACGATCTTGCTCCCGAAGTTCCCATTAAGTTCTCCACCTTCAGCGAGGAACTGGGAGGCTGGCTCGCGGATCGCCGGTTTCTGCTGCTGTTGGTGGCGTTCTTTGCAGCCGCGGCCCTGTCGCTCGCCGCCATCGGCATCTACGGAGTCGTGGCGTTTTCGGCAATGCGCCGCACCCAGGAAATCGGCATTCGTATGGCACTTGGGGCACAACGCGGCGACGTCCTGCGGCTCATCGTCGGCGAAGGCGCCCGTCTGGCGGCAGGCGGTATCGCCATCGGCGTCGCCGCGTCCTTTGCGATCACGCGCCTTCTATCCAGCCTGCTTTTCGGAATCAGTGCCACCGATCCGATTACGTTCACCGCCGTCGCGGTAATTCTCGCCTCGGTCGCGCTGGTTGCGTCGTATATCCCGGCGCGCCGCGCTTTGACGCTCGATCCTAACTCGGCATTGCATTACGACTGAGCCCTCGCCGGGTTGGCCGAGACCGCTTGAAGCAAGCTGGTTTACTGTTTCTTAAACGGGAAGTTGTGAAGTATCCGGCTGCTTGCGTCCTGCACGTTCTTTAGCACCTGAGCTTCCACCCCGGCCGTAGAAGGCGCGTGTCCCTGACTCCAGGCCGCGCCCTCGATTCGGCGCAGACGCTCTTCCATCTTGTCCAACCGGTCTTCGATCAGAAAGAAACGGCGGGCCACATCCATTTGTAAGGAACGAATCAAGCCCTCCAAATAGCTCTTAGTCTCTGGATCCATGACGAACCATCCTAAAGAACCATGGCCGGGATCCGCACTACCTGCGCGAGTAGAATTCTCATCCGGTGGATCACGGACCCCTCGTCTTGACGCAGGAACACTCCTTTAGGGTCACGGCTCGCTACGAGCCGCTCGGGTTAGCCAGCGGTCTGGCGATACATCGGCGGACTTCTGGAACCACGGATTCAGGGTTGCCGTTGCCGTTGCCGTTGCCGTTGCCGTTGCCGTTGCCGTTGCCGTTGCCGTTGCCGTTGCCGTTGCTTACCGCGTGTCCGAGAGTTCCTGAAGCGGTTGCCCCCTTACTCACGGCGAAGTCTGAGAATTTGAGGTTGCGCCGCTACAGCAAACCGGTCCGGCAATTGCTATCGAACCGTTCGAGTCCGACGGAAATTCCCCGTAACTCACTGATTTTGCAGGACGCCACCCGTCGGAGTCAGACGGTTTGCCCCGGTTTGAGCAAACTGAATCGTGCGCCACGCGACCCGGTCAGAGTGAGGCACGCGCGCCTTTCTAAGCCAGGCGCCAGGGACCGCGATAGGGGCGCATCAGCATGTGATTTGCTTCCGCATCGCCGACGATCTGCTCTTTCACCGCGTCCCAACGTACCGAACGTCCCAGCCGTGTCGAGATGTTGCCGAGATGGCACATCACCGCCGAGCGATGCCCCTCTTCCACATCCGCGTTGGGGCGCTGCCGGCTCTTCACGCAGTCCAGAAAATTGCGCGCGTGCGCCGCGTTCAGGTCGTTGCCCTTCACTTGTAGTGCTTCCATCGCCGGAGTCTTCGCTTTGCCCGAACCCAGCATTTCGGGCGCGACCTGGAATCCGCTGCGCAACAGAGTCATCGTGCCCTTGGTGCCGTAGATGTCGAGCGTGAAGGGCTTACCTTCAGCCACTTCGCTCGAGGTCCAGGTCACGACTACTTTTGGAAACTGATAGGTCACCTGCTGGATGTCCGGCGTCTCGCCGCCATCCGTCAGCGAGTAGCGTCCGCCGAATCCCGACACCTCTGTGGGAGCCTCCGCGCCCACGATCCAGCGCGCGATGTCGAGGTGATGCGCACCCCAGTTGGTCATCTGGCCGCCGGAGTAGTCCCAGAACCAGCGAAAGTTGTAGATGCAGCGGAATGGATCGAACGGGCGCATGGGTGCGGGACCGAGCCACATGTCCCAATCGAGCGCGGGCGACAGGCCCGTCGCCATTTCGGTAGGCTTCAGCCCGGGAGAGATATTGCGCTGCATGCCCGCGTGGATGCGGTGGACGTCGCCGATGCCGCCATCCTGAATCAGCTTTACCGCCTGCGCGTAGTGCGATCCGGAGCGCTGCTGGCTGCCAGTCTGGACGATGCGCGAATGTTTGCGGGCCGCCTCGACCATCTTGCGTCCCTCGACCACAGCCAGGGAGAGAGGCTTCTCGCAGTACACGTCCTTACCGGCTTCGCAGGCGGCGATGGTGATGAGTGCATGCCAATGGTCGGGCGTGGCGACGATCACGGCGTCGATATCCTTCAGCTCCAGAAGCCGGCGAAAGTCCTTGAAGCCCTGCGCGCGGCCCTCGGTCAGCGAAATGCCCTTTTCGCGGAAGGGGTCGTAGACGTCGCAGACGGCCACGGGGTCCATGTCGGGTTGTTTGAGGAAGGTGCCCCAGTCCTCGCGCCCACGGCCGCCGCTGCCGATCAAGCCCATGCGGATCCGATCGTTCGCGCCCAGCACGCGGCTGGCGCTCCATGCGGTGATTGCTCCCATCGCGAAGGTTCGTCGATTCATGAGGTGGTCTCCATTTCAAGTGCAGAGTCCAGGGCCGTCCAGCCCGCTGGTACGCATGTAGCCGTCTTTCACATCGAAGATGCCGGGGTAGCGCTTGTCCCAGCCGCGATTGGCCGATGGAACATATTCGCGAGCATTGGCCTCCACGGCTGCCGTTCCGGGGATATGTGCCGCGATGCCGACCGAGTGCACGAGCGCGGCGCCGGGACAAGTCAGATCCTGCACGCAGCGAAACATCTTGTACTTCTGTGTGGCGGCCGCGAGGAGCAGCGTCTGCGACTGGCCCTTGCACGCCTTCAACGCTGCTCCGGTATAGCCCATCTCACGCGCCAACAGCAGGGCGTCCAGCCCGGTGAGCGATTCATCGATGACCACGGGGCGTAGTTTGGCGGCTTCGAACATCGTATTCTGCCGGTTGGCGGCGAGGTCGCGGGCGGTAGGCTGCTCGATATACTGCACACGCTCGAATGCCGAGGGCGCTTTTCCCTTGAGCTGGTGTTCGAAATCGAGCAGGTACTGTACATTCGGGCAGCGTTCGTTGAATCGAGCGAATAAATCCAGTCGCGAAAGCCGCGCTTGCTTTGCGCGCCCGTGGTCACGCGATCGATGGAGGCAACCCGATCGACGTCCCATGCCAAATCGTTGCCATTGAGCTTGATCTTGATCGCGGTCACGCCGTTGAAGGGAATCCACTCTTCGAGAGATTCGGGCAAGCCATCGCCAACAGCTTTCTTGACGTCACCCGGCGTGAGGGAATCGGAGGCGCCCACCGAGTGGTACATGCGGACGCGCGGCGCCGCTTGGGGAGCGACGTATGAGTCGAGAAATTCGCCGCGAAATTCGTTATTGAGGTAGTGAGCGAGGTCGTAGCGGACGAATTCCCGGCCGCACGCGGAAAAGCTGTTGCGGCCATGCAGGCGTCCGAAGGCATCGTGCAGGGCGGCATCCACCGGGCTGGCCGTGACCAGCACGCAGAGTTTGGGGACCGGCTCGGAGAGTTGCAACTCGCGTGTCGTTTCGGCCGCAGCCTTCAGATACTCGGGTTCCAGCGCGAGATTCATGTCGAGAGGGTGTGCGTACTCCGAGAAACTGCGCGTGATGCGTTCGATCTTGCCCGCCAGCGACTTCATGGCGGCGAGTGTGTCGTCGTACGTAAGTTTGGCGGAGGGAAAGGACCACACGTTGCCCATGGACATGGACGCGAAGCCTTCCGCACTTTTGCCGGACTTACCCAGCAATCGGCAGTGGACGTTCAGCATCGTGACGCGGTCCACCTCTTTGCCGCCGAACTTGTAGGGCGCGCGATAGCGGAAGTCTTCGAAGCTGGTGCGCAGTTCCTCGATTCGTGCGTCGGTGCTCGAGACGGCAAGAAAAGCGGGCACGGCGAGAAACTCCCTCCGAGTTGCGCCTCGACTCTTCACAGGTTGGCCTGCGCCAGATAGCCGCGCAACGTTCCTAGATCGCGTTTCATCGCGGCGAAGTGCTCCTCAGGAGTCTTCAGCGGATATTCGAAGTGCACTTGCAAGGGGCCGCCGAATCCCGATTCGGCTACCATCGCGAAGAATTTGGGAAACGGCACCATGCCCTCGCCGATGGGCACCCACTTCTCTCGCCAGTTACCCTTGGCGTCCTTTGCCCACACGAAGTCTTTGACCGCGATGCCGTGCAGATGAGGCCCGGTGATGTGGAAGCTGTTGATCCACCCTCCCAAGCCGCCCTCGATTACCGCGTGCCCTATGTCGTAATTGACGCCAATGGATCGAGGGTCAAGATCTTTGAGCAGAACGTAAAGATCCCAGATGGAGGCACCCACCAGGCCAGCGCCGGAATGAGTGTGATACATGGCGCAGACGTTTCGGCGCGCGTTCAGTGCGGCCAGCTTTGCCATGCGCGGCCGCATCTGTTCGATCTGCGCGGCGTAGGGCTGATGCTCGTCCCATTTGTAGCCGCCCCAGCGGTAGTAGCGGATCCCAAGGCTCTCCATGGTGGCGAGGATTTCGTCCGTATAGGGCGTTTCGGTGTCGACGATGTCGGTGGTGATCATCGGAACGCCGAGCGAATGCTTGCGAATGATGGCGACCAGCGGAGGCAGGTCCTGCCGGACGCGCTCGGGAGCGATGTGGCCACCCTTGCGGACGGTGATATCGATCTCATCGAAGCCGATCTGGGAAGCGGCCTTGGCGAGTTCTTCGCCTTCCACGAACTGCAGGTGCTTGGAGAAGATCGCGACCTTGAGCTTGGGTTTTTCGCCGGCGGCGCGCGCGGGGGAGGAGGCGAAGAGCAGCGGCGCGCCGGCAAGCAAGGCTCTCCGGGAAAGGTTTACTGCCATGGAGTCCATGATACTGTAACGCTAAAACAGAGTGGAAAGCGGGGATTTGCGAGCGGGAGTTTAGCGCATCTTTGCGGAAATACGGCATCGAATACGCAAGTTCGCTCCCTCACGGCCGCGGCTCGTAAGCGATCGATGATGATCGTTTCGCGTTGCGAGCCGCGCGCGTGAGCAAGCGTTGATCGTTTCGCGCTGCGAGCCGCGCGCGTGAGCAAGCGATGTGGCGTTTCAGCCCACTTGCGCCGTCCAGCGATCGACGACGCTACGCAATTCCGCGAGGCGTATTGGCTTGGTCAGATAATCCGACATGCCGGCGCGCAGGCATGCGGCGCGGTCTCCTTCCATCGCGCTGGCCGTCAAGGCGACGATCGGGACCTGCCGGTCCGCCGGCCAGAGTTGCTTCAAGCGACGCGTAGTCTCCAGGCCATCCATCCCGGGCATCTGCCAGTCCATCAGCACCAGGTCAAACTCCTGATGCCGCACGCACTCGATGGCCTGCGCACCCTCTTCCGCCACGACTACTGAACATCCCAACTTTTCGAGCATGCGCTCCACCAGCTTGCGGTTCACCGGATTGTCTTCCACCACCAGGACACGGGTGCCTCCCAGAGTTCCGGAGAAATCCATACTTGCTGGTTTAGAGAATTTCGAGGCGGGGGCGGCGGCAGCGGTTGGGAGGGGGACGGAGAGGACAAAGGAAGAGCCGTGTCCGCGCTCCGATTGGACCTCGATCCTGCCACCCATCAGCGCAGCCAGTTTGTCGCAGATCACCAGCCCGAGCCCCGATCCCTCGCGTGTGGTGCCCTCTCCGTTCACCTGCGTAAAGGGCTGAAACAACCCGGCCAGATCTGCGTCTGAGATCCCGATTCCGGTGTCCGCCGCTTCGTAGCGAAGCATAACCCGCCCCCCATCGATGGGCGTAAGCGAGAGCCGGAGGGTGACTCCACCTCGCTCGGTAAACTTCACCGCGTTGCTCAGCATGTTCGCCATGATCTGGCGGATCCTCAGGGCATCTCCCAGGAGATGAATTGGCGTTCCCGTTGGTTCTTCCACCGTCAGGCCGAGCGCTTTCTCGACGATCCGCGCCCGAAACAGACGGACCACCTCGCGCATTTCCTCCGCGGGATCGAAAGGCTCGCTCCGGAGCCGCATCTTGCCCGCCTCCACCTTGGCGAGATCGAGGATGTCGTTCATCAGTTCCAGCAGCGCATGGCCGGACTGCCAGATGGTCTCGGCATAGTCGTGCTGCTCGCTGGAAAGCGGCGTACGCAGCATCAGTTCGGCCATTCCCAGCACCCCGTTCATGGGCGTGCGGATCTCGTGACTCATGTTCGCGAGGAAGACCGATTTGGCGTGATTGGCGCTCTCGGCCGCCACCCGTGCCTTGCGAAGAAGCGTCGCCAGCCATGCCATCGCGAGCAGAACCATCAGAAGCACCGCCAGCGCCATGCGAAGCTCCTTCTCTTTTCGGCTCGACTCGATGTATTCGTAAACGGTCGCAGCCTGTCCGGAAGTGGCTAATCCCCAGTTCAGCGCCAAGGAAGCGAACCGCCCGTCGAGGGTCATATCGCCGATGCGGTCGCGCAAAATGCCGGCAGCCTGGATCGCGCCGCGGTCGGACGGTTCCGCTCCTACGCCGAACCAAACGTCGGAATTGGGCATCTTGTGCAACTGCACGCGTTGATTCTCACAGGCCGGGGGCTTGACCATGAGGATGCCATCTCCCATTCCTTCCGCCACGATTGCCGCGTCGACTTCGCTGCGGCAAAGCGCCTCCAGAGCTTGCCGCTGCGTAGTGAAGAGAACAAACTGCGCCTTCGGCATGAGACGGCTGGTCAGGACGGCGGGCACAACGCCGGAGGCGCGGGCCACACGCATTCCGGCCAGATGTTCCGGAATCGGAGTGTCTTCCAAAGCCACGGCCCAATAGGTCAACTTGAGATAGGGGTCAGTGATGCGGATGGTGTTCTGCCGGGTCGGAAGTTTGCCGACGAGCGGCCACAGATCCACCTTTTTCGCGGCGAAAGCAGCATCGGGACCATCTTGTACGCGAATCCATTCCAGCCGGATGCCCGACCGTTTCGCTGCTTCCTTGATGGCCTCGACTGCCACGCCGGTGGGGCCGCCGTGTTCGTCCACCAGTTGCGCGGGCGGCGCATATTGATAACCCATGCGGAACACCCGGCTGTGCGTTCGGTCGCGAGACTGCCACCAGACCACGCTGGAGAGACACACGATTAGCGCGAGCGTCCCCCATCTTTTTGCTCCGGGCGTCGCCAATCCAGGCACGGCAAACGCCATCCTAGAAGGATAACGGATACCCGCATAGAGCGGTAAAGAATACGAAGGTTAACGGTGAAACCCGGTTGAAAGTGATTAGGGGGGTTCATCGGCGCACGCCGGCCACGGCGTCAGGGGAGATATATTATGGAAACGTGTCCGGGGCAGCTATATATCGAATCCTCCTGGCGCTGCTATTCTCGACCGCGGCTTTTGCCGCCGGTCGCGATGCCGGCGAATGGGTAATTCGTAAAGGCGGACGCGTGATGGTGAATGGCTCACGGCAGCCGATCGCACGCCTCACCGATCTGCCGCCGGGCGAGCTCCATATCATCGGTGTGGATTTGACGGGGACCGTGCTGGAACCGGGAGAACTGAAACACCTGGCGGGCCTGGCCGAAGTGCGCGAGCTGTATCTGCCGGGGTCGGCCTTCACTCCGGGTGCGGGCAGCAAGCTGGACGGCAATGCCGAGTTGAAGGTGATCGCGGACATGACGCATCTGGAGCGCCTGCAGTTCTCCCTGCATTTTCTCCCGTACTTCAACGTCACCGACGCCGGATTCGCCAACTTCAGCGGATTGACCGGCCTCAAGGAGTTGCGATGCGAACAGTGCCGCATCGCGGGCCAGGGGCTTGCCCCGTTCGTGAATCTGGAATCGCTGGATATGAGCTATTCGATGTTCGGCGACCCGGCGATGGCCAGCCTGGTCCGGATGAAGAATCTGCGACGGCTGTACCTGCGCGATACCGCCGTCACCGACGAAGGACTGAAGCAGATCCGCGAACTCGCCAAGCTCGAAGAACTCGACCTCTACGGCGTCAAGGTGACTGACCGGGGCATCGCCTACCTGGAGAATCTGAAGCAGCTCCGCAAGCTGATTCTGCTGGGCGCGCCCATCACCGATGAGAGCGTGCCGGTTCTGGCAGGAATGCCTCATTTACGCGAATTGAACCTGTATCGAAGCCACATCACCAACTCCGGACTGGCGAAGCTGGCCGCGCTGCACGAACTCACCACGGTGGACCTCCGCTACAGCCGTGTGACCTCCGCCGGCGTGGAGGCCCTGCGCGCCGCCGTGCCTTCCTGCGAGATTGAGTTCGCGGGTGTGGCTTCCGCGCCGGACCGGACTAAGGCCGCGCGTCCTAAATCCGGCGGCGAGAAGGCGTTGGGCGAATGGATCACTTCGCTGGGTGGAAAAGCGGTTCTGGTGCAGGGGCATCTACGGGAAGTCTCGTTCAACGGGGCGCACATCGGCGACCCACAGATGGCGCCCTTGGCGGCTGCCGCAGCGTTGGAGAAGCTCAATCTCGAAGCCACCGAAGTGAGCGACGTGGGCCTCGAGACGGTGGGCCGCCTGAAAAATCTGAAGGAACTGAATCTCGCCTACACTACGGTTTCCGACGCCGGTCTGGAACACCTGTCGGACTTGCGAGTGTTGCGCGTATTGAAGCTGGCGGGTGCGGCGATCGAAGGACCGGGACTCGCACATCTCGCCGGCTTGCAGGCGCTGGGGCAACTCGATCTGGCCGCATGCCCGATTACGGACGACGGCGTGAAAAAAATCGCCGCCCTCACGGCGCTGAAACGGCTCTCGCTCAGCGGCTCCGACATCACCAACTCTGCGATTGCCGACCTGGCCAAGCTCACATCGCTCGAATCGCTCGATCTGGACAGCACCGATATCGGGGATACGGGACTTCGCCAGCTCGGCTCGATGGTTCAGCTTCGTGAACTGCTCCTCAACCACGCACGCTTTACCGATAAGGGGCTGGACGCCCTGAAAGGGCTGACCGGCCTGCGCCGTCTCGACCTCGGAAATACCAGGACCGCGGCTGCCGGGCTCGCCGTGGTCGCGACTCTCCGCAACTTGGAAGAGCTGAACATCGACTACACGCCCGTGGACGCCAAGAGCTTCGCACTTCTTCGCGGCCTGGCGCAGTTGCGCGAATTGCACCTGGATTCGGCCGACGTGGGTGACGAATCGATTGATGTGCTGGCTTCGATGACCAATCTGCGCGAGGTCAATCTGTATCATACGTTGTTCACGGAGAGTGGCGTGGCCCGGCTCAAAGAAGCGCTGCCGAAGTGCCATGTGACTTGGGACCGCGACTCCGCCCGGCCCCTGCGCAGGAAGACATGAGACGCTCGTGGGCCATTCTCATATTGGTCCCGTGCGCCCTCGCGGCCGATTCCGCATGGATCGAAAGGGCGGGTGGGTCGGTGACGCTGGACGGCGCCGGAAACGTGGTCGCGGTGGATCTGCGGTCGAGCTGGGTGACCGATTCCGACATGCCGCTGCTGGCCCGCCTGCCCGAACTGCACCGCCTCGACCTGACTTTGACGCGCATCTCGGACCGCGGCCTGCGCGCGCTAAAGTCGGCGCCCGCGATTGAGGATCTCAACGTATACTTCGCCGAGCAGATCACGGACGAAGGTGCGGCCGTCGTCAGGAATTGGCCGCATCTGAAACGCCTGAATCTACGGGGCACTAAGATCACCGACTCCACCCTGGAGTTCGTGGCCGCCGTCCCCACGCTCGAGTGGCTGGATATCGGGTGGGCACAGATCACCGACACCGGACTGGACCATCTGTCGTCGCTGACCAATCTGCGCTGGCTGGCGATGGGAGGCAATAAGCTCACCGATACCGCATTGCAGTTTCTCCGCACAATGCCGCAGATCGAGTATCTCGATCTCGGCGGCACCCAGCGCACGGATTCGGGACTTTGGTCGCTCGCGCTCACGCCCGCAGGTCTGCGCGCGGTGGGCACTGTTTCAGAGTTGCGCGAGTTGTCGCTGGCGGGGACCGCGGTGAACAGCCGGGGGCTGGAGGAATTGAAGCCTCTGGCCAAGCTGGAGCGGCTGAACCTGCAGGGCTGCAAACAATTGCATGACGATGCCGCAAGCGCCCTGGCGAAGTTCAAACAGTTGCGCCTGGTGGACCTCAAAGATAGCGGGATGTCGGCACAGGCAGTGGAGCGTGTGCGGGCCGCGCTGCCGCAATGCCAGGTGCGGTTCTAGACCTCTTCGTGGGGCGTCAAGCGGCGTGTACGCTGCTAACTTTGAAGATTTCCTGCAGCACCTTGTAGGTGTTTCGCGGGACCCGCTTATCGGGCGCCACGGGGCCATTCGCGCCTTGGTCCCAGTAGACCATGGGATCGCGCCCATTGGAGACAGCCACGCCCATGACGCCATACCACGCCTCGTCGTTGTAGCGGCCGGGGAAAGCATCGTTGCGCGAGGAGTCGGGATTGAAGTTGTGATGGCCACGCTGATTACCATGCGAGATTTCGGGAGCCTTCCACCACTCGTCAGTCCACTCGAAGTAGTAGCCTCCGGCGAGGAAAGGAAAGCTGGCAGAGTCGCTGAAGTACTTCCAGCAATCGCGCACCCAGTTCGCGTGCGTCTGCACCGTCTCTCCGGAAATCTCAGCCCCCTGACCGCCGATCCTCATGGAATACGGGCTGCCCCATTCGGTAATGAGCAGAGGCCGCTCAATCTTCTGCCCGTCGATCAGGAACTCCTTGTACTGCTGCGCCAGACTGGGCGTCGGACCGCGATAGGTATTGATGCCAGTCGCCGTAAAGCTCTTCGACAGGTCCTTTTGGAGGTGCTTCCGCAATACGGGAGTGCCGTCACTGTCTTCATTGCCATAGGCGAACGGGTTGTCGTGCAGAGCCGGCAGGATTATTTTTTTGCCCGCGAAGCCGGCTCCAGCCGCCGCATCTGCGCAGCCATTCATAATGGCGAGGTAATGACTGTACTGGTCATCCGCAAACGTAGCGGCGTTATCCACCTCATTGCCGAGCACCAACCCCATCACCGCCGGGTGGTTGCCATATTGCTTCGCCAGTGCACGGCAGTTCTCGATGTAAAACTCCTGGAAGCCGTTATTCCGGTTGACGGCTTTCAGGGGAAAGTCAACCGGATTCCATCCCACGCCGATCAGCACGGAAATACCTTTGCTCTGGCAGTAGTCGAGAAACTTGGTATGGTCGCGTTCGATTTCCGGCAAGTTGCCAGTCTTTGCGGCGGTCATGTTTGCCGGGGTGGGCATCCACATGAACCACGAGTACGTGCGGATGCTGTTGACACCGGCGCGCGCCATGTCGTCGATGTCGGGCTGCCACCAGGGAGCCCACTGAAAGTATGAAGCCTCTCCCTCTCCGCCGATGTAGAAGTCGCCGTGAGGCTCGAATTCGTAGTTCCCTCCGATAGGTGTAGGCGAATAAACAACCCCCTTGATCAATGGGGCGGTGCTGCCATTCAGCATCAACACTCCTCCGGCGCCGACTGTCCAGATCGTTTGCATTCTATGCCCTCGTTTCCGTGGAACTCAGTTGGTATTTGAGCACAGATCGAAGTGTCTTCCCATCGGTGCCATTTTCGCGTTGTTCGTTTCCGTACGCGCGACTTTAGCCCGCGATCATGTGATGAGCTTCGTCGCATCGGCGACGTGAAAGAACCGCCCGCAAGCGCGCTGGACAAGCGAAATCGCCTGCTCCACCACTTAAGACGCGGGACTTGTGGAGGCTGGCGCGGGGGATTCGGCCTGCACATAGAATTCCGCCTGCACTAGAGAAGAGTTGCGGCGAGGATCGTCATACCCCAGCAATCGTCGATGGCAACGCCAGCAGGTGGATTCGGTGAGTCTTCGGCGAGTTGCTGATTGGCGGCGTGCGAGTGACACCTGGCTGCAGGGGCGCTCTTGTCGACGGAGGCACTCAATCTCACCGTTGGACATGAACCGTGTGGCGGCAGGAGCTACTATGGAAGCGAAGGTCCGGTAATCCGCAATTTATGAAGCGCGTCCTGATCTTGCTGGCGGCAGTTGCGCATCTCGCCTCCGCCGCAGACACCAAAGCCGCACAAGAAGCCGATACCGCGCTGGCGCTGGCGCGCGACGGCAAGTATCAACTCGCGATTCCTCATTACCGTGCCGCGATCGCGCTCGATCCCCGCCTGCCTGGGATCTTCCTGAATCTGGGTTTGGCCTATTTCAAGCTCGATCAATTCCCGAAAGCCGCTGAGGCGTTCGAGGAGGCCGCGAAAGCCGATCCCACGGGTTTTCAGCCGCGGGTTTTACTCGGCATGAGCTACTTCGGCAGCCGCCGGTTCGATGCTGCCGCCGCACAGTTGAAACTGGCGGCCGCGCAACAGCCTGGCAATCTGGAACTCCGTTTTAAGCTGGCACAGAGCTACCTGTGGTCCAAACAGTATCCAAGCGCGATTGACGAATTTCAAGTTCTCCTCACCCATGATCCAGATTCGGCGCATGTCCACATGCTACTGGGCGAGGTGCTCGACGCAGCGAACCGGACGGCGGAAGCCACTGCGGAATTCGAAGCGGCGGTGAAGGCCAAAACGCCCGAACCGGAGGCCCACTTTGGCCTCGGGTACCTCTATTGGAAGCAACAACGTTTCCCGGAAGCCTCCCGGGAGTTCCGGGCCGAACTTGCCGAACAGCCCAAGCACAGCCAATCCCTTACCTACCTGGGAGACGCAGAGATGCATGGTGGTGACGAGAAGGCAGCGGCGGAACACCTGGCGCTCGCCCTGCATCTGGATCCTTCCATCCGGCTGGCGCAGCTCGATCTCGGCATCGTTCTTTCTTCCGGGAATGAGACGGCCGAAGCCGCGCGGCACCTGCGGGAAGCTATCCGCCTCGACCCTTCAAAGCCTGACGCCCACTACCGCCTGGGACGCCTTCTCCGCTCCGTGGGACGGGAGCAGGAGGCCGCCGTCGAGTTTGCGAAGGTCAAAGATCTTGCGACGAAAGAGGAACCACCGCCCCCGCTCCTCGAGGTGCCGGGGCGCAGCAAGAATCCGCAACAGTGAGCAATCACGAGGAAGGTTCCGACGGTACTTTCCCTGTCACGGTCGTGGTTCGTTACGCTATGGCAAACGCGAGACCAAAACAGCGAGCCGAGCGCGTCAGCAAGCGCTCTCCCCACTGTTGGCAGAATGCCGAAGTCCAAAAAAAAGCCCCGCCCGCCATCCGATGATGGCGGGCGGGGACTCTAGTCTGAGGAATCAGAAGAACATCTTCGCCCCGAGTTGGAACACTCTGGGGTCGAAGGCTGAGGTGACTTGTCCGAAGTTGCTGGATGAAAAATTCGTGCTGACGTTTTGGAATTGAGTATGGTTGAAGAGATTGAAGCTCTCCGCCCGGAACTCAATGTGGCTGCCCCGTTTCTCATTCAGGGTGAAGTTCTTGAACAGCGACAGATTCCAGTTATCGCGGCCAGGCCCTGTTAATGCATCGAAGCCCAGGTTGCCATACTGCCCGAGAGCCGGAGCCGAAAAGGCGGAGGTCCCAAACCAGGCAGTCTGCGTATTGGGAGTGGAGATGGCGCCGTTCACGTTTGGCCGGTTGCCTCCTGGCCCCGCCCCGTTCCAGGACGGCAAGCCGTTGTTAGCCGCCGGACCGCCCAACTGGACGTTCAATGGCAATCCGGTTTCCGCAGTCACGTAACCGGAGATCTGCCAACCGCCTGCCACAATCCGTAACGCGCGGCTGTTGGCGTTCCGGAACAGCGGGATGTCATACAGGAAATTGGCGACAAAAACCTGCGTGCGGTTGAAGGCAGCGGGACCCCATCCATACGCCCGATTGTACGGGTTTGGAATATCATTGAGGTCCCAACCATTGCCGTTGTTCGACGTGGAGTCCATCGCTTGCGAGTAGGTGTAGGCAAACTGGAAGGTAAGGTCCTTGTGTAACCTTGAATTCAGGCTTACCTGCAGAGAGTTGTAGTGGCTGTTAGCCGCATCCCGATACATCGCGATGGAAGCGAAGCCTTGGTACGGCGCAACATTGTTAAATTGGGAAGTGCCGTTGATGAGGCTCGCCAAGGCACCTTGGGACGGGAGGTTCAATTCTTCCCGATCGCTTTGGTGCCGGTTCTGGTTGCCTACGTAACCGAGGGACAAAACCGTCTTTTCGCCGAGCGACTGCTGGACACCAATGCTGAACTGGTAACTCACCGGCAGTTTGTAATCGCTGGAGTTCAGACCTACGATGCTGAGCGGCGTAATCGGGGTGACGGCAGTCTGTCCGGTCAGCAGGTTGATATTCGGATTGGAAAGCGAAACGTTGTTTAAGGTGACGTTGGCGCTGAATGGCGGGTCGGTGCCGGCGTTGTACATGTCATTTCCCTGGACGCGTTCGTACATGATGCCGAAGCCGCCGCGAACAATGGTTTTGGCGTGACCCGTCAGATCGTACGCAAATCCAATACGCGGTCCAAAAGCAGCCCAATGGTTGTCGACCAAAGCATTGGAGACGCCATTCTTTCCCGCAATCCCGATCCCGTTCAAGTAGAACTGGTACCCTGCCAGGATGGAATTGGGGCTTGTGCCCAAGGCCGGACTGCTGGGGCTGATGTTGCCGTTAGGCAGGAGGATCGCCGCAGCCGACGGGCTGTACAGGTTGGGATAGAAATTCGACATGCGGTTGTTCGCCTCATAGGTATGAGGCGCTCCGTCCCAACGCAGACCCAGGTTCAGCGTGAGGCGTTTGTTCACGCGCCAGTTGTCCTGGATGTACGCCGCATACGACATGTTGTTCCAATGGCCGGCGTCTTGAACTCCAGCTTCGTTGTACGAGCTGGAAAGGCCAAGCAGGTAGTCGGCGAAGTCGTTCCCAGTGTAAGCTCCGTTAAAAGTAAACGAGCCCTGGGTGGTGGCAAACAGATCCTGGACCTTTTTGTAAAACGCCACGCTCGCCCCCATTTTGAGGTTGTGGGATCCCTTCGTCCAGGAAAGGTCGTCGCGCCATTGGTAATCGTCCGCGGTATTATGCCACGGTATCCAATTGGCGGTGTAATTCGCGCCCGTGCTGCCAGCCAGGCTGACTTGCGGGATGCGGTTGTCGTTGTTCGGCCCGGTAAACAACCGAGGAACGTTAAAATCACTGGGGCGGGCAATCACGCCTGTCGGCACGATGTTGATCCGGTTCCCGTTGTAATTGAACGCCACCTCGTTGAGGAGTGTGGAGTTGATCGTTTGAACCGCGTGAACCACCGCACTGTACGAGGGGTTCCCGAAAGTGTTTCCGATGGTGGGAACATTATCGCCGCTCCACATCGAAGTGGTATAGCCTTGACTGATCTGCTCGGCGACAAAGTGCCCGAATACCAAAAACTTATCGGTGAAGTGGTGGTCGATGCGGGTCATCTCCTCTTTGAAGTTCGTAGGAGCAGTCACGCCCTTGATGTACTGCGTGCCGCTGGTGGGCGCCGGGAAGATGCCAGCCTTCAGCAGGGACTGCGCGTTGGAATCCAGAAGACTGGCCGGAATGGTATTGTTCGGGAATGCCTGGCCCGGCTGCAGCCCCAAAGCGGTGAATTTCGCCAGAATGGACGGGGCGAGTTGTGCGGCCGAAGGAACGTGGATGGCGGGGCCACCCGAGAAGTTGCCTCCGTACTCACTGGTCAGAGGAACTGTCTGGTTGATCACGCCGTTCCCCTGAATGTATCGGCGCCACTCCATGTTATAGAAAAAGAAGGTCTTGTTACGGTTTTTGTTGTAGACCTTGCCCAAAGTTACAGGACCGCCGGCATTGAACCCCCACTCGTTGAATCGGAGTTCCGGTTTTCCGGCACCGGAGGCATTGGTGAAATAGTTACCGGCGTCCAAATAGTCGTTGCGGACGAATTCCCAAGCGCTCGCATGAAACTGCTGCGTGCCCGACTTGAAAACCATCGTCGTAGTGCCGCCTGAGGCGAGGCCAAATTCTGCGCTGTAGTTTGAGGTGAGCGCACGGAATTCCGCAACCGATTCAAGTGACGGCATGATGCTGAGGTTGCCGCCACTACCGCGGTCATAGTCCTCACCGCCATCGATCATGTACATATTGTGTCCCGGGCGCAGACCATTGAAACTGACGTTGGAATCTCCGCCCACGGGCACGGCCAACTGGAAATCACCGCCCATGGCATTAGAGACGCCGGGCAGAAGGGTGGTCAACAGGTAGAGGTTGCGGCCGTTGGTGGCAATCTGCTCCACCTGCTTGCCACTCACCACTCCGCTGATTTCGCTCGTATCGGCTTGGACGGCCACCGGAGCGGCCTCCACCGTGATTTGGTCTGTCGCGTTACCGACCTCCAACGTGAAATCCAGGCGGGCGCGATCTCCTACCTGTATCGTCACGTCCTTTCGCTCCACCGGCCGGAAGCCCTTCGCTTCCACACGAACCGAGTAGCGGCCGATATGCAAGCTGGGAGCTGTGAACTCCCCAGATGCGGTCGTCTGAATTTGGGTGACCAACCCCGTATCCATATTCCTGATGGAAATGGTCGCGCCCGGAATGATGGCGCCGGACGGGTCTATCACGGTCCCCACGATGGTGGCTTCCTGGGCTGACGCCAGGAAAGCGACACCAAACAAAACAACGAGAAATGTCAGAAATCGCAACGGTGTTCGATATCTCATTCAGTTCTCCCAAAGCGAGTTGCTCGCAGCATCGATAAGTTTGCCAGCCTGCCTTCTGCGCCTCCCTGCGCAACCACATAAGACAGCAAAGGCAACAAGTCGAGCGACGCGTCGATAGTAAGCCCTACCAGCCTCGCGATAAAGAACGCTGCGGGATGGTACACTTCTCAGTCTTAAAAATCACTAACTTACAAGGAGTCTGGGAGGGCTCCAGAAATATGTAATGAAAGTACAATACGCGAACTAAACTGTGATAACATTGTCTTAAATCAAAGGCTGGCCATGTCTCGCAAGCCCGAAATTCATTGCGCGCCGCCGCCCTTACCGCCCGACCGGGCCGATCAAATCCGCGAAGCGTTAGAGCGCGTTTTGGAGAGCCACCACTTTGGCGGGAGTCGCCGCTGTCAGCTTTTATTGCGGTACGTGACCGAGCAGACCATTCTGGGTGACATCAAGGGCCTGAAAGAGCGCTCTCTCGGAGTGACGGTCTTCGGTCGCCCCCCGGACTACGACACCAGCCAGGATCCGGTGGTACGCGCCACCGCCGGCGAGATCCGAAAAAGGCTGGCTCAGTACTACCAACTGCCCGGTCACGAGTCTGAGCCCCGTATCGAGCTTCAATCCGGTTCCTACGTCGCCGAGTTCTATTTTGACCAGCCTCCGGCGGCCTCAGCGCCCCAAACCGCCATCGCGCCAACCGCGCCGCCTCCCGCTGACCGCTCGCCGGCTCCTTCGAGGCGTTTAAAAACAACGCTGCTCTTATGCGCCCTCCCGCTGACCGCGGTGCTCTTGGTTTTGCTGGCCTACCTGCTGCTACCCCAAGCGAGACTGGAGCGCTCGGACCTGGGCCATTTCTGGGGTCCCATTCTCAAGCCGCCGGGTCCCGTCCTCCTTTGCCTCGGGCAGCCTGTGGCTTACAACCTCAAATCCACTGTGGCGCAAGATGCCATCCAGTCGCTCTATCCCTCGCAGCCCCCCATAACCGGCTCCGACGAGGGAGTGATTCCAAAGAAGGATCTGGTGATCCTCTGGGACCGCTACGTTGCACTGGGCGATTCGATCTGCATGACTCGTCTCACATCCCTTTTCGATCGATTTGGAAAGACGTACCACATTCGGGGCGAACGATCCGTAACATTCGCGGACCTTCGCGAGAACACAGCGGTCCTGATTGCGGCATTCGACAATCAGTGGACGCGCCGCGCCGCAGGGCCGCTCCGATTCACATTCGTCAAAGACAGTGCACACGACACCGATCTGGTCCGCGATAGCCAGCACCCGGAGAATGTGGAGTGGCGGCTCGTCGGGGCATGGCCATTTGGCGAGATTGCCAACGACTACGCGGTTGTTTCGCGGATTGTGCACACTCCGACGGACCACCCGGTCGTGATTGCAGCCGGCATCACCGAATACGGCACTCGCGCCGCCGGTGAATTCCTCAGCACGCCCGAATACTTCGCCGAGGTCATTCCGCGGCTGCCCCGCGGCTGGGAGAACAAGAACATCCAGATCGTGCTGCGTGTTCCTGTCGTAAGCCATGTTCCGGGGCATCCCCAAATTCTAGCCACTCACGTGTGGTAGTGAGCCGTTTCAGGTCGCGCCCTCTTCACTGATCCTGTTGCATCTTAGCGCTGGATCAGAAATGCCGGTTCCAGCCCTGCTCGTAGTTCTGCCACACGCTTTCGCCGCGCGCTCAAACGCCCCGCACGTCTTCCCTTCAGTGCAGGGCCTCGCTGATGGCCGACGCCATTCCGTGATAGTCGTCAATCAGCGGCGAGGCTGCACCAATCCAGATCGTTCCTGAGGGTGCAAGTTGGGCAAAGCTGCCCTCGATCTGCGCCATTTTTTGGAGGGCAGGTTCTGATAGGTTCCAGCGCGGTGCCAGGGGTTACAATAAGCGCGGAGATGAAGTCCATCAGTCGATACCTCTGGCTGCTCGTGGTAGTGCCAGGGGCGTTCTGGGCTGTTCTTTGCGGTCAGAATCCCTCGTCACCAATCCACTTCAGCTACAGGCCAATCGACTTCAAGCTGGAGAGTTCGGAGACGCCGCAGCGTCACGCGCCCGAAACCATGGCCGGCGGGGTAGCCGTGTTCGACTATAACAACGACGGCTATTTAGATCTCTATTTCGCGAACGGCGCCGACATCGAGACCCTCCAGAAGAGCTCGCCTAAATACTCGAATCGTCTCTTCGAAAACGATGGCCACGGTAATTTCAAAGATGTTACCGAGAGGGCTGGACTGGGGGGCTCGGGTTTCGATGATGGGATCGCAGTCGGCGACTACGACAACGACGGGTACAAGGATCTTTTTGTCGGCGGCGTGCACGGGAATAAGCTGTACCACAACAACGGTAATGGCACGTTCACCGACGTGACATCCAAAGCCGGACTCACTTCGCCGGATACTCCGTACGGCCCCCTATGGTCGGTGGGCGGGGCGTGGCTAGATACCAATAACGACGGCCTGTTGGACCTCCTGGTGATCAATTATCTCGCCTGGGATTTCAAGAGCGAACCGGTTTGCGAAGCCGCTCCGGGGAAACGCGACTATTGTCACCCGAAATACTACAAGGGAACTCCCAATCAGTTATTCCTGAATCAGGGCAACGGAAAATTCAAAGATGTCTCGGCGGAATCCGGAATTGGCGCTCATCCGGGAAAAGGAATGGGAGTAGGGATCGCAGACTTTGATCTGGATGGTTGGATGGATATCTTCGTGGCCAACGACAAGATCTCCAATTCCTTCTTTCACAATAAAGGACAAGGCAAGTTCGAAGAGATTGCGTTCGAGGCCGGAGTGGCGCTGGCGGAGGACGGCCGGTTTATCTCGGGTATGGGGGTGGACGCAAGAGACCTCGACAACGACGGCCTGCCCGATATCGTTTTTGTGGCGCTCGACAATGAGACTTTCCCGGTGTTCCGCAATCTTGGGAAGGGCGCCTTCACGGATATCACACAGAAAAGCGGTATGGGGCTGCTCAGCGTAGCGATGGACGGCTACTCACCCACTATTGGCGATTTCGACAACGATGGCTGGAAGGATATCTTCGTCTCGCGCGGCCACGTTCAATCCCTCGGATACACGTCGAGCGTGCCCGTGGCGCAGCCGAACACCGTGTTCCGAAATCTGGGCGCCGCGAAGTTTCAGGCACTCACCGCGGAAGCCGGATTGACAGCGCAGCCGCCCAGCCGCCATCGGGGCTCGGCAGTGGGAGACCTGAATGGCGATGGAAGATTGGATGTTGTGGTCACGGCTCTGGCGGCGCCTGCCGAAGTGTGGCTAAACGACAGCCCGGGGGCCAACCATTGGATCGAATTCGCGTTAGAGGGCTCCAAAAGCAATCGCGATGGGATCGGCGCAAGGATCAAGGTCGCGTCAGGCGGCGTCACGCAGTATAGCCACGTCTCCTTCGCAGCCGGGTACGCTTCTGCGAGCGCCGGACCCACCCACTTCGGTTTGGGCACCAGTAAGACGGTGGACCTGGTGGAGATTCGCTGGCCTTCCGGGATCACACAGGCGCTCCGGAACGTGACGGCCGACCGCATCCTCAAGGTCCATGAGCCACTGCAGTAACCGGCAACTCTGCCCCGGTCAACTCCCGACGGATTCAGAACCGAGTGCTGTACGCCGCAAAGCACATGCTCGGGTTGGTATTGGCTCTGCAGAACTTCGTATTTCCGCGTCTTCCTGATGCTGGCATGTAATAAATGGCCTCGACTCCAGTCTCTACTGAAAAGAGAACGATCCAACGCCATGACTCAGCCGGAAGATCTACGTCACGATTTGCGATATGGGCTTCGGATGCTGGTCCGCAACCCCGGAAATACGTTCGTCACGGTCCTCGCCTTAGCCCTTGGCATCGGCGTCAATACGGCCGTATTCACCGGCATCAAGGCGATGGTGACGAGACCACTCGACGCCCAAGCCCCCGGTGAGATGGTCAACATGGCGTTGAAGCGCGACTCCGGCGCGTCTCAATTCTCGTTCAGCTATCCCGACTACGAGGCATTCCGGAACTTGCTCCCGTGCTTCAGCGGCTTAGTCGCCTACCGGCCGGCACAGCTTGTCTACTCGGAGCAGGGAAGCCAAAAGAAACCGCGTGCGCCCCTGTCGGGAAACCTGTTGGGGCGCATGGGACTCTTCAGGCAGGGTGTGGGCAGTGCCGAGTTTGCCACAGTTTTCGTGGTCTCCGAGAACTATTTCAGAGTTCTCGGGGTCAAAATGCTCGCAGGACGCAGCTTCGAATCCATCTCAACAGACGAGCTTTCCGCCAATCCACCGGTTCTGCTGAGTGAGAACTACTGGCAGAAGAGGTTTGGTGGCGATCCTGCCGTGATCGGCAGGACGGTCTACCTCAACGGTGTGCCTGTGACGATAACAGGAATCACGCCACACGACTTCGCCGGCACGGGGATTGGGACTCCGGCCTTCTGGCTGCCGGCCGGCGCCGAGCCGCTTGTCCATGCAGACGCGCAATGGCTGCGGAATCGGGAAAACCAACCCTACCGTCTCTTTGCGCGCCTGGCACCTGGCGTCACATTGGTCCAGGCTCGGGCGCAGGTGAACTCGGTCGCCGAACATCTCCGCTCCCTCCACGATCCCCGCACCGAGTGGGCGAACCCCGCGACCGCCCTCGTCTGGCCGGGCAGCCCGTTTCCCCTTCCTCTGAAGGAGTACGGCGGGCTGACTCTCGCCGTGTTGCTCGTGATGGGCGCGGCTGGCATGGTGCTGGTGGTCGCCTGCGCCAACGTCGGAAGCCTGCAACTGGCCCGGTCTCGCTCGCGCGAGCACGAAATGCGGACCCGGATGTCCCTGGGCGCCAGCCGGCTGCGCCTGATTCGGCAACTGATCACGGAAAGTGCGCTCATCGGCGCACTAGCCGGCGGCGTGGCGCTCCTGATCACCTCGGCTCTGTTAAAGAGCGCTGTGGCAATGATGGCCAACGCCATACCTGGCGAGTACGGGGGCCTGGTCTTCGATGTCACGCCCGACCTGGAGATCTTCGCCTTCGTTCTGGCAGTCTCGCTAGTGGCAGGACTGTTGTCGGGGTTCGCGCCGGCTATGGAGAGTTCGAAGTTAGGGCTCTCTTCGACCGCCCGTAGCGGTACGGCATCGGCCCGCAGCCGCCGGTCGCAGGATGCCCTGGTGGTGGCGCAGGTTGCCCTTTCGCTGGTTTTGATGGTGGCCGCCAGCATGGCGATTCGCAGTTCGATCCGCCTGGTCGCGATCGACACCGGATACGAGAGTAAGCGGGCGTTCGCGATGTACATTCAATTCCCCGAGACGCTGCGGTACGATGCCTCGGGAAAACGCCGGCTCATCCAGGAATTCCGGGACCGGCTGATGAGAACGCCTGGGATTGTAGCCGTTACGAATGCGCAGCCACCCGGGGACAGCGGCTACCGGACAGCGGCCGCCGCAGTGGAGGAAGGGCCCTCCCGAACGCAAACTCTGCTGCACTACGCCCACGTGGAGTCGAACTACTTCGATACGGTCGGCATTCCCCTCGTCCAAGGCCGCGGCCTTCCCGAGATTGCGGATCACTCCGTGGTTCTCAGCGAGTCCGCCGCCGGCGCACTGTGGCCGGGACAGAACCCCATCGGGCGTTTTCTGCAGCTGGGCCCGACGGATGAGAGGTCTCACAACGCGCGTGAGCTTGTGGCCAACGGTTCGGTCTATATCGTCCTCGGGGTGGTCCGCGACACACGTGCCGCGGAGTTCGGCGCGCCCGACTCCAAGCGCGTCTATCTGCCGATGCCCGCGGACGCGCAGGCGCGGTACCCGACCCTGGTGCGGACGCGGTCCGATCCGGCGCAGGTAATCCGCAGTCTCGACGCTGTGCTGACCTCGATCGACCCGAACATCATGGCGGATTGCGTCACGCTGGAGGAGATGCAGCGGCAGTCGGCGCCCTTCATCGTCGCTGCTCTTACGGCCCTGATCGCCTCCGCAATTGGGCTTCTCGGCCTTCTGCTCGCGCTGATGGGGATCTACGGCACCGTCAACTACATCGTCGTGCTGCGCACGCGTGAGGTGGGCATCCGGATGGCAATCGGTGCACAAAAGCGCGACGTCCTCACGTTGATTCTTGGGGAGAGCGTGCGGCCCATTCTGGGCGGTTTGATGGTGGGGAGCCTCCTGGCAGCAGGCGCCTCATACCTGGCTCGCGGTCTGCTCTATGGGTTGAGCGGCGTCGACTGGATCACGCTCGCCGTTGACTCGCTGGCATTTCTCACGATCGGCATGCTCGCGTCGTACCCGCCGGCGCGGCGAGCTACGCGGGTGGATCCCCAGATCGCGCTCCGATACGAGTGAGGCGATCAGCAATCAGCCCTCAGCCATCAGCGTCAGCGATCAGGGGTGCACTTCCCGATCGACTGAACTATTTTGATATCGCAGAGTCGGATCGAGGATGCGTAGTCCATGGGCCGCGCAGATTCGTGATGGCCGCAGAATTTCGTGGAGCGCACTCACCACTCGCGCCGGCGCTCAGTCAAACAACTGCTGTGAAGCTTATGATGCATCCATAGCTACCACGAGCCACCTGGACCGCTTGCTGGAACCGCTGACCGAGGCTTTCACGCCCAAGATGGCTTTGGTTCTCCTCGAACTGGGCGCCGGCCCCGAGTTGGAGGCTCACATCGGCGACTTGCGGCGGAAGGCGAATGACGGCACGCTCAGACCAGCGGAAGACGCAGTGTACCAGGACTTCGTTGAGGCCGTCGATTTGATTTCAATCATGCAGGCAAAGCTCGCCGTTTCCTCGCCAGACAATCCGGGCAGCGTGGATCCAAGTTTACGGGCGGTTGTTCGGAGTCGTGCTGAACGCGCCGCGGCGCGTGGACCTTCGCCAAGAATGCGCACGGGATGCCGATTCGCAATCATGGAAGTAGCTCTTCGGGAGGGCCGATCCCGCCTCCTCCCCTTGTGGAAACCCGCGCGTCGAATTTTCCAGGAATCGCAATTCCTTCAGGCGTTCACGACTTCCGGCGTCTCTTCCGGTACCGAAACTCTCATCGCCAGAATGCCGGCCTCCTGATTTCCATCGATATCCAGAACTTCGCGGAAGGCCGCCTCAATCGTTCTCACGGCATTGCTCAACTCGTGGAGCCAGTTGCCCCAAAACTGCTCGATCGAAGGTACCTGGCGAGTTTTGCGGATCTCGCGCTGTATATCTTTCCGGAACGCGGGGACGTCAAAACCACGCAGCATCGCGGCCCCGGCATCGGTGAGATTGATCCGGTCGTTGACGTCGACACAGATAAGGTCTTTCCGGAACGTTCGTTCCCCGCCATCCTTACCAGTGAAAGACACACGCTCCTGGAAAGTGATAGCGCCCGAAAGCACTTTGGCGTCATTGGTCATATTGAGGAGCGTGGTCGCGGTTGTCGGGGCCTTCACACCGATGGGCGGACTGGTGTCGTGCAATCGCACCTGCGCAGGGCCGGAGATGCCGACCCATAGATCGCTGCCCAATTGAGTCATCGAAAAATAGTTGGCGACGATCGCCTCCAGTTCCCGGTCGTCCAGCTTTTCGATCTCGTTTGGTTTGAACCGTGTGGCTTCATCGGCGCGTTTGACGAAGTCGTCCTGAAATTGCGTGCCCTGGTACAACCGGTTGATGATTTCCGCGGTCCAATTCGGCTGACTGTAGGTCCAGGCGACCCGGATGATCTCGGCGCCTAACTGTTGGAGCCGAACCACGATCGTGGGGATCAACTTCTTGTTGCTGCTCTCGATGTAGACGCGGCCTTCGTTGAAGTCCAGAAGCACCGGAACCTGTTTGCGAACGGCGGCCGTCACGCCGAGCGTCTCCTGGTCCACCGCCTTCTTGTCAATCGCTTGCAGAAACCGATATGGCCGCTCCTGCAACACATAGGAACGCTGCTCCTTTATGGATGCCAGATCGCTCACATCGGTCCACTCGTTCGCGACCGCCCATAATCCATACCAGGGCATTGTGGAGTGAAGCCGGAACTGGCCCTCGGAGAAACCGTAGCCCGCGCAATCCAAGACCTCCGCGGGAAGGGTGTGATCGGAGTCCGCGTCGTGTTCCGTGATTGCATACTGTGCGAGTGCCTCCTGGTGCTCTAAAGCAAGCGGATGCTCTTCGTCGAGACGAGGGCTCCGGAAAGGATTGATCCCGAGCGCATCGGCACTGAAATGCCGTACGACAGCCGATGCCGCCATCTGCGACCAGCCTGCCATGATCGCTCGGTCTTCCAGGCTTGTTCTGAAGGCTTCGAGTGATTCTTTCGCGAGCCCAACGATGGCCCAAGTACCACGTCCAAACATGCACACGTCCTCTATTTGTTGTACTGAGGGTGGGTCAACACCTGAAGCTGGCAGCGACGAGAAACTGGTCGGCTGGAAAATCGGACCGCCTGGCCCCAAAAATTTCCGGGCTCGCGACCCCTGCGGCTTGGCGGTTGAGTCTGACCTCCCAACCTTTTTACCACGGCGCAGCTTTCGGCGGGTTGGTTTTTGCTGGAGCTGGCAGGTCGCCGGCGAATACACGAGAGCGTCTTCTAGGAAGTGCGGCCTACGTGGCGCTTGTGGAAACGCTCTTGGGTCTCGCGTAGCTGGATGGCTCCGCTCTTTTCGATGTCCGAAGCCGACATATGGGGCGTAATCCTGCCAAATGGTCGAATCAACCTCGCCGAAACGCCGACGATCAGCGCCGCTCCGTTTTACAGAAGTTCTTGTCCTCTCTCCGTAATCGGGAATGGGTGCCTACGCTAAGCCGCCTTTCGGAAGGCCGCAGCAGGCCTTGCAGTGCCGTTGTGATCGAGAACCTGACCGGCGCCGCAGATGATCGCAGCGTCCGGATTTAGAGTTCAATGCCTTCGCTTTCACATCGCGCTGCTTCGACGTCAGTTTCCATCTCGAAAGCCGCGAAAGCTTCTCCCGGTGCTGGCCGGATCCAGTCGTCAGGGAGTACTTCTGCGCTTGCCCACGAAGACTAGCGCGCCGTCGCCAGTGGCTCCCCACGCGAATCGAACCAGCCGCTGGCCGCCAGTTCTTCGCGCAGACGCCCACGATTCGGCCCCGCTTTCTCCGCGGCACCGACTATCATGCGAATCGCCTCTTCTGGCGCGGTCGCCGCGGGCAACCGGAAGATCCACGGGATGTTTACGGCGGTGAGGCTGGTATCGCTCGAGAGTGCAATCACGGGAATGAACATTTTGACCGCGAGTTGCTCCGCGAGGTGGCTGGCGTCCCGGCCCACGGCGAGGATGCCAATCGCGTTTCCACGGTAGAGCAGTTCCACCAGTTCCGAGGACGCCTGGCCCCAAGGCTTGCCGGCATCCACGGGAGCCAACACATATCGACCCGCGAAAGGAGCGAGAGCGGCTCGCATCTCGGGAGAGGATGCGATCTCCGCGGCCACCGGACCGAACACCACCAGCCGCATCGGCCCGCTTGCGGCATCGGCCAACGGCGGGCCGGCATACGCCACGCCGCCTTCGCCAACGTGCGCATAGGCCTTCTCCATCCCATATCGCCGGTACCGGATCCCGCCATCGTGCACGGTAGCGAGAAACAGCGGGACCACATTCTTGGAATTGGGATCGAAGACCATCGCGCCTGTCACGCCCTTGTAGCCTTCGAGGCCAGCCAGCGCGTCGCGAATCCTCCCGCGATTCAATCCAGCACGACAGATCGCGTCGAGCAGGATGTTCATCGTGTCGAAGGCCATCGAAGCGAATACTTCCGGCTGCCGGTCGAACCTCCTGGCAAAGCGGAAGCGGAAATCCGTCCAGGCCGGATCGTCACGCGTCGGGTCGAAGGGAAACACGGCTTCCATCCCTTCGGCGGCAGTCCCCGCGCCCGACAACAGGGTCTCGCCGATTGTGCGGAAGCTGCCGAACACCCGCTGTTTCATCCCCAATTCGCGCATCTGCTGCAAGATGGCGGCCGCCGGCGCCTGGTCTCCCCAAATCACAATGGCCTGGGCGTCCGAATCGGCGATGATCCCCAGGGAGCGGCGAAAATCCGTTGCGCCCGGAAGATACTTCTGCTCGATGGTGACGGGATGGCCCAGGCGCTGCGCCGCTTGACGGAATTTCAGAACGCCAAACCTGCCATACCGGTCGTTGACGCGCAGCAAGGCCACACGAGTCAGTCCCAGGTCCGTGTAGATGCGCCGCGCCAGCGTATAGCACTGCATGCGGTCATCCTGCACGGTAGCGAGATACCACGGGATGATGGTCTCCGGAATGGTGGGATCGGTGGAAGCCGAGTTCACAATCGGCACCTCGGCCTTCAGGCTGGCGCGCAGGGCGATATGGGTGGAATCTCCGCTGATGGACCCAAGCATCGCCCAGACCTTTTCGTCGTAAGCCATCTTGACGATCTCGTTGCTGGACGCGCCCCAGAGCGCTGCGTCGTTGTGCACCATCAGGCGGAACGGCTTGCCGCCGTAACCGCCACGGGCATTGGCCTCTTCGACGGCCAGCATGGCGCCATTGAGCATCATGCGTCCCAGCGCTTCATCGGGATGATTCTCGACCGGTCCCAGGAAGCCGATCCGCACCTCGTCCACGTCCTGGGGCTTCAACGTCGGAAGATCCCGCGCGGCGCCGTTGTACTCCACCTGTTTCTGGTAGAACTCATAATACGGCTCCGCGAAGTTGCCGTATGGCCGCATGTCGTCCGGCGTGTTGGCGTAGGGGCGGACTTCACGGTTCTTCGGCTCACCAGGCGGGTCGGCGCCGCAGTTACAGGTGCGAGGCGCCTGGCCCCGCGACATGGGCGTCATGGCCGCGGCTGCCGCCAATGCCAGCAGAAGGCGGGTCAGGCGTGACATCGCTACTCCTTGGGCGCGTCGCAGGTGCGCCACATGGCAATGGCTTCCATCTCCACCAGCAGGTCGGGGCGGCACAGGATCGCCTGGATGCCGGTGGAAGCCGGTAATGGATCAAGCCCCTGGGCCCGGTAGAACGCCGTACGTTCCTCATTGAACGCGACGTAGTCACGCTCGATATCGCGCAGATAGCATGTGGTGCGCACGATGTCCATCCAACTCGCGCCCTCCGATTCCAGCAGAGCCGTAATGTTGCGCAGTGTCCGCTTCATCTGGGCGCGGAAATCACCGGCATGGAGGGTCTCGCCGTGGGGCCCAATCGAGGCTGTTCCCGAAATTAGCAGGACCGCGACATTTCCGAAATCCAGCCGCAGTCCTCGCGAAAAGGAACTCGGCCGCGCGTAATCGAAGGCCTCGTTGAGGGCGCGTGGGGCGCGAACGGCCCTCTTTTGGATGGTGTTGGCGCCAGCCACTTCATCCAGTGCTTCCGAAATGCTCATCATTTGGTTGTCTCCTTTGTTTGTTTCAAACGGATCCCGTGACTGACCCCGTGAGCCGTGGCGACCCAGAGATCGTCGCCCTGAAAGTCCACGGCGAGAATGTAGTTGTGGGAGGGGGCCGTGGTCACCGCAATCTTCGTGACCTTGCCTTGGACATCGCGGACGGTCATTTCCGGCGCTTTGGTATCCAGTGCCGGCCGGTAGACGGACCAGTTCGTTCCGTCATAATAGGCCAGTCCCTTGTCGGTTGCGAACCACGCGCGGTTGCCGTCCACCGCCTTCACCTGGTTCAGAAAGTTGCTGGGCAGGCCGCTGTCCTTGTCCAGGAAGTTCTTCCAGTACCGCCCATCGTAGCGGCTGGCGCCGAAATACGTGGCCACCCATAGGATGTGGTCTTTCTCGGCCCAACTGACCGACGTGGTGATCTCGTGAATCAAGCCCTGATCCTTGAGCAACACCATCTCGGTCTCGCCGTCCGGATCGTTGTAGTCCTTCCAGCGCCCGGTCTTCACGTCGAACTCCAACACTCCCCCGCCCCACACCGCGTAGTAGACCTTCTCGGCACCGGCGGATACCCCGTAGGTCCAGATCTCGTACATCGGAGTGTTCCGTTCATTAAAGTGCTGCCATTGTCCGGTCTTTACATCCAGGCGAGCACCGCCGGCGGCCGTGGCCACCCATACCGCCTCGCCTTCGACGGCCACGCCGTACACCACGTCGTTGGGAAGCCCGCTGTTGAGCTGGGTGTAGTTGTCGAATCGGCCCGCTGAAAGCCGGCTCAAGCCACCCATGGTGGCGGCCCACACGTCACCTGTGCGCGGGTCGACGTCGACGCAGAGGACGGCGCGATGCGCCAGTCCGTCTGCCGTGCCGTAGACTTTCCAGCGGCCGTTCTGATAGAGCGCCAGGCCGTTCTCGGTGGCCGCCCATACGCGGGCGCCATCCACTTTGATCTGAAAGGCATGGTTGTCCGGCAGGCCGTTTTCGGTGGTGAAATTCTCCCAACGGAATCGCGGCATCTCGGGGGTGGCGGCAACGGCCAAGGTGGCGAACACGAGGAAAAGCGCCACAGTCGCGGCTCGTAACGCCAGTAAGCGACCCGCGGCGGCGTCAAAAACGCTACGTGGAGCAGACTTGACGGACACCCGAAAAGCGTCGAGATGAGTCTCGACGCGGCAAACAGGAGTGTTTGCGCCACGGCTGCGTACTGAGATTCTCATACAACTCACCGATCGACTTGCTTTTCGCGCCGCACAGACCAGGTGTTTCATAAAGTTTTCAGATACTCGATCAAGTCATTCAACTCGTCCTTGGAGAGGTCGTTGGTCACTCCGTGCCGATCGTGAGGATTGAAGACCGTCCAGATTTCTTCCAGCGTGCGCGCCGACCCGTCGTGCAGATACGGCGCGCTGAGGACCACGTTAGTCAATTGCGGTACGTCCACGAGCGGCGAACGGTCGGTGGGTTTTCCGGTTCCGACATCCGCCAACTCCTGGTTGGTGTAGTGCGGACCGACGTGGCAGACGGAGCATCGATTCGTGTCTTCAATCGGCGTGCCGTTCTTCGCGCGATCGCGCTCGAAAATAACCTTCCCACGTTCCTGTTGGGCGGTCAATTCGCCGTCCTTGCGAAGGTACCGCTTGGGCCGCAAGGGAATCGACTTGATGAAGCTGACCAGGTCGGCCAACTCCGGCGGCGAATAACTCTGGGCTCGGTAGAAGTACTTCTCGGTGCGCGGTCCGCACTCGGTTTCCAGATCCGGATTGCTGCCGTTCCATTTGAATGGCGCGGTATCGGCGACATCTTCCAGCAAACGGTTGGCGACTATGTCCACGCCGAAGCCGTCGGGCTCGAGATCCCACGACAGTCCGTCCACCGTCGCTTCGATATGACAGTTGGCACAGCCGAAGTGCCCCTGAAAGGCAAACCTCGCGGAGAAGAACAGGCGCTCGCCCCGCCGCTCGGAGGTAAGTTTGACGGGCAGCCCCAGCGGAATGGTTGCAGTCACACGATGCGTTGCCGTGTCGATCACCGAAACGGTATCGTCGTTCCGGTTGGCGACATACAATCGTCTGCCGTCTGGTGAGAGCGCCAGCCCTTTGGGCGCGCGCCCCACCGGAATTCTCGCAGAGACGTAATTCGCGGAGGCGGAAAGATCATTGGCCATCAGGCGGCGCTGCTCTGGGGTGGCTGCCCGAATGTATGCCAGCAGCTTCGGCAAATCGATCGCCGTGACGCTGTCCGAACCAGTGGTGCTGACAAAGAGCTTTTGGTTCCCGGGGGTCACCGCCAGGCCGAACGGGGGAGTGTAGTAGCGATCCAGTTCGTCGATGGGAACCTGCACCACTTCGCCGATGTCCGTGCCAAATACCGAGAGCGAATTGCCGATCACCCAGCCGTGCTCCACGTGGGCCAGCGGAATCTGGTTCTTGGGCCGCATTTGCGCGGCGACCACCACCCGGCCGGCATTCGCTGTCGTCACGTGAAAGACGCCGGCAGCATTCGGCAGGGGTTCCCGCTCCACCACGATCTGGCGGCGCGTGTCGATCACCGTGACCTCGGATTCCGGCGGCGAGCGGAACGTCCTGGACTGTGGGTAGATATGGGTGCAATAGACGCGCCGCCCATCTGGAGAGAGCGCCAGGTACGCGGCGCCGCGCCCACCCAGCCGCCGTTTGGTCTCCACGCCGCGCTTGAGGTCGATCACCGAAATATCGTTGCTCATGCGGTTAGCGACGTAGAGGAAGCTGCCCTCCCGATCGGCTACGGCCGCGTTGGGTTCGAACCCCGCGGCCAGCTCCCGTACGACTTTGAACGAGGCCGCGTCGATGACGGATACTGTGTCGCTCCACGAATTCGCCACGTACAATTGCCTGCCGTCTGCCGACAGCGCCACGCTCTTGGGACGTTGGCCTACACGGACGCGGCGCACCACGGTGCCCGCCGCGGCGTTCAGTTCCACCACTTCGCCGGTCCCCTCGCACACCACGTAGAGCCGGCTTCCGTCGGCCGACACTGCGATTTCGATTGGCGAGGGATAGGCCGCGGCAACGGATCCCGCCACCGGGTCGCTGGCGGCGAAACTCCGCAGGGCAAGAATGGCGAAGAGCGCGAACGGGGCAACTCGCATGCCTATCTCTCCTCGATGGTGATCACCCGGTCCGGGGTCACCTTGTCGAGCGTCTGCACCGTGCCGCTGGGCCAGGTGACGGTCAGCTTTTCGACGAGGGCGGCTTTGCCCAGTCCAAAGTGCACGCGCCCGTCGTCCTGGGAGAGATAGCCGGAGCCTGCGACGCGCTCGCGTTGTTGATGCACACCGCCGGCAGCAACTTCGACCTTCGCGCCGATGCCGTCCCGGTTGCTCTTCTTCCCAACCAGCTTGACGCCCAGCCAATGTCCCCCACCTGCCGACGTGTTCCGCAGCAGGACTGCAGGTGCGCCCAGGTTGACGATGAACGCGTCGATTCGTCCGTCGTTGTCAAAATCGGCGAAGGCCGCTCCGCGCCCTACCGACTTGACGCCTGTTTTGGCGGCGAAAAACGGGCCGGCCGAGGACGAGACATCTTCGAACTTCCACTTCCCCAGGTTGCGGAGGATGGAGTGTTCCTGGGGAACCAGGTGAATCAACCCGCCGTGTACGATGAACAGGTCCGGCAGTCCGTCATTGTCGAAGTCTTGCGCCGTGGTCCCCCAACTGACATACTGCGCGGCCAGTTGCGAAATACCGGACTTCGCAGTGGTGTCCTCGAACATCAGACCGCCGAGATTGCGATAAATGCGGTTGTACTTGGAGTCTGAAATCCAGAGATCCAACTTGCCATCGCCGTCGAAGTCCGCAAAAACCGGCCCCATGGCGGAAGTGTTCTCGCCGTTTTGACCGTATGCCACGCCGGCCTCGACCGCGATCTCCTTAAATGTTCCGTCCCGCTGGTTGTGGAACAGAAAGTTTGCGGTCTTATCGTTGGCGACAAAGAGATCGGGGTAGCCGTCGCTGTCGAAGTCGGCTGCCGTTGCTCCCATGGCGCGTCCCTTGAAGGCAGCGATTCCGGACTTGGCCGAGACGTCGCTGAAGGTTCCGTCGCAATTGTTGTGGAACAGCATGCTCGTTTCGGCCGGGTAGTCCAGCGGTCCAGGATAGTTGTCCGCAGCGTAGAAGGCGCGATACGACGGGTCGAATTTTACGTAGCGGCCCACAAACAGGTCTACGCACCCATCTCGATCGTAGTCGAGCCACGCCGAGCCGATCGACCACCCAGGAACATGGATGCCGGCCTTCTCGGTGACGTCTTCGAACGTGCCATCGCCTCGATTGCGGTAAAGGATGACGCGGCCGTAGCCGGTGACCAGGAGGTCCTGGTTGCCGTCGTTGTCGTAGTCGGCTGCGGTGGCTGCCATGCTGAACAGATCCGGGGCGACACCCGCCTCTGCGGTCACATCGGTAAATGTGCCGTCGCGGTTATTGCGATAGAGGTGGTTATGCGGCGCAGGGTCGGGCGCCTTTTGCAAGGGGTATGGGTGTATCCCGGCCCCTAAAGGCCTTCCGGAAACCACGTACAGATCCTGGTAGCCGTCGTTGTTGTAGTCGAACCAGACCGCACCGGCTCCGGTGCTCTCGAGCAGCGACCCCAACTGCTGGGCGCCGAAACTGTGTTCGAACCGGATGCCCGCTTTGTGGGTCACGTCCTCGAACCGGATCGGCGCCGGGGCAGGTTGCTCCGTGGCCGTCAGGAACAGGACCGGAATGAGCAGCCGGATTTGCATGGTCTCTCCTAATTCGCCGGCTTGATCAGGGACACCGGCTTTTGCGTACGCAACAGGACCTGCGGGGCGACGTTTTCCGGGGCGCGTTCCGGGCCGGCGTGACAGCCGACACACACGCGCTGCTCCCCCTTGCGCGCCCAAAACCAAACCTTTTCCGCGGCGACAGTCTTTCCGTCGCGATCCAGGAGTTCGAAACGTAGCGGCGCTTCGGACGGCGTCTGAACGTAGAACGACCCGTCGGGCTCCACCGGCGCTTTTCCGAGGGCCACCATGGCCCCGCGCTGATCGATGGACCACACCCGTACTTCCGCCACCGAGCCCTTGGGAATCTGCTGGGTTTTCGAAGTGTATGTGTTCAGGCAGAGCAGGTTGGCGCCCTCGCGATTTCCCAGGCTCGACGGATGATAGGGAGGCGCCGGCCGCATGCGCACCGGCAGCGGCTGCCAGGCGTTAGGCCCCACCACCTTTATCGGTGGCACTTCGGCGCGCGCCCGGAAGCGGCAAATCCAGTACGCGTCTGCGCGGCTCGGTCGGTATGCTGCCAGCCAGTCACCAGTCTCAGTCTCCGCTACCGGGCCCACGTACTCCCCTTTGGGAAGCACCACGTCCAACTGCCCGGCACGCGCCGAGGTGAACCGCCCCAGCCCCGCGCCAGTCTGAAAGATGGTATCGCCCGACGCCAGCTCCGTCGCTGAGTGACGATCCGGTCCATGATCGCAGCGGCGGGTCTCCACACCGGAACCGTCCGCGTACACGGTGTAGAGATCGCGAATCGAGGAGGGTGCCGCCGGGAACGGCCCTTCGAAGAGCACGCGTCCATCGCGCAAAACAGCGTCGGGAAGGAAGTCGCCGGCCAGGTACGTGAGGCGCAGCGCGCTTCCGCCGGCGAGAGGGGCAATCTCAATCTGGTATCCCAGCACCGTTTTCCGCGCGTAGACGAATTTTCCTTCGGCGGCATAGAACGGCCGGATACAGTCTTCCGCACCGAAGGTCACTTGCCGCGGTGGACCGCCTTCCAGCGGCACTTCCCAGATCTGCCACGGCTGGTCGGCTTTGGCCTTGGCCGCGATGAGGACATTCCTGCTGTCGGGGGAAATCGCGGCGTCTGCGGAGATGGCCAGGGAGGGGGCAAGCACGCGCGAGGCGCCTCCCCGAAGCACCTTGACCACCGCGCCAGATGGGAATCGTTCGGCGCCCCGCAGGATGGCCTGAGGATCGTATTGCGGCGCTTCGGTATACAACAACGCACTCGAAAGTGCGGCCGTCCCCACTGCGAGATCCAGCAGCGTGAGGATCGTCGCCATCGCTATTGCCATGGTAAAGAGACTAAAAAGACCCTGTACTGCTTAATTATATCTGGTAACTCTCACAGCGCAATCGTATGAACGTACTACTGGAGGTGCAACGAGGACGGGCGGATTCCCGCCGCGAGCGTGAATACGGGCGCAGTCATGAAGGCCGCCACCCAGTTGCGGGACCAGCCAGTCGGGCAAGAACTACATTGCTCAAGCGGGTCTTTGGCGGCGCCGTCCGATTACGCTGAGTGCGCGAAGTGAGCGGCGGCGCCCGATCCTCGCGGTTTTCTCGAAATGGACCCGGAGCCCGTCATCTTTGACGAGTTCCTGTACGCGCCGGATCTGTTGTCTTATATCAATAGTCCGGGCGGACGCCCGCCGATTGGTAAACGCTACGTCACGACTTGACGGCAGCTTCACATCACTCTATTCCTGCCGGAGCGCCGACATGGGATCGATGCGCGCGGCCCGGGCGGCAGGGACGAAACCCGCCAGCATGGCAGCTAGCAAAACAACCAGCACCGCGATAACGAAGCTCGGAGGGTCGTTGGTGGTGAGCCCTACCAGAGACGCGCCGATCAGGCGGCTTGCGGCCAAGGCCGCGGGCAAGCCTATCGCGATGCCCGAAATTGTCAGATGCATGGTCTCGCGTAGCACCATATGCAAAACATCCTTACGATTCGCGCCCAGAGCCAAACGCAGGCCAATCTCATTCGTGCGGCGCGACATCGCGTACGACATCACTCCGTAAATGCCGGTTGCGGCCAGCACAAGCGCGAGCGCCCCAAAGAACCCGCACAGTTTGGCAATCAGGCGCTCCTCGCTATAACTGGCGTCGATCAGATCCCCAACCGGCTTCAGGTTTGTGATTTTCAGGGTCGGCTCGAGCCGTTGTAATTCACGCCGGATGACTTCAATCATCGCGCTGGCATCGGGGTGGGTCCCTATCTCGAAGTTGAGGCCATCCACAGCGGTGCTTCTCATCACCGGCCAGTAAAGGCGCCTCTCGACGCTGCCCTTGAGCTCGTTCTCGCGCATATCGCCAACCACGCCTACGATGGTGTATCGCCGGTCGTCTTCCTGAATCGCCTTTCCGAGTGGGTCCGAGCTGCCGAAGTAGAAGCGCGCCATGCTCTGATTGATGATCACGGTGAGCTGCGATCCAGGACCGTCGCGTTCGTCGAATTCACGCCCAGCGAGTACGGGCACGCCTACCACTTGAAAATAGTGAGGGCCGACAGCGTCGAAATGGCAGGCCGTATCTTCATGGCTGACAGGCGTGAAGCCCTCCACCCGTAGTCCGTCCACCATCCCGTCGGTACCGTTGAATATTCCGTTCGAGGAAATGCTGACACCCGATACTCCGGGAAGCGAGGACAGGTGCTCCTCTATGCGACGCGCCAACGGCAGGATCTGCGTCTTGGTATAGCCGCTGGCGCCGGCGTCCACGCGCATGATTGCAAGACCGGTGCGCGAATAGCCCACGTTCAGGGTTCGCAGATTGATCAGGGTTCGAATGAAGAGTCCGGCGCCGACGAGCAGGAGCAGAGACAACGCCACTTGCGCGGCGACCAGGAGCTTCCCAAGTTGCCAACCTCTGCTGCCGAGCGATCGCGTGTTTTCCTTCAGTGTCGAGGCGAGATCGACCTGTGTGGAACGAAGCGCGGGCGCAAGGCCGAAGAGGATTCCCGTGAAGATCGTGACGGTAGCCGTGAAACCGAGCATCGCTGCGTCGAGGTGGACGTCCAATGGAATGGGGGTCTTTCCGGTGGAGGCCATGCGAAGAAGTAGAGCATTGCCCCATCCGGCGAGGATCAGTCCGAGGGTTCCTCCGAGAGCAGCCAGCATCAAGCTCTCGGTAAGCAACTGGCGGACGAGGCGGCGGCGCCCTGAACCCATGGCTAGCCGAATCGAGATCTCTTTCTGACGGCCGGCGGCTCGGGCGAGCAACAGGTTCGTCACATTGGCACAAGCGATGAGGAGCACCAGGCCCACTACGATCATCAGGGTGAGCAGCGGCTGCGAAAACCGCTTGCGCAGACTGGAAAAGCCGCGCGGGCAGGGCGCTACTTCGACAGTCCGACGGCGGAGCATGGCGATGTCGTTGGCGCTGAACTCCGAGCCCCCAAGTTCAATGACGGCGTTAACAGCCAGCGAAGTGACTTGCGAGCGGGCCGCAGCCACTGACACGCCGTCTTTCAGCCGTCCGAGGAAGAGAAGCCAGTTGGCCTTGTTGTCGTTGAGGAGGGAATCGGCGTGGTTCACCTGGGCTTGCATGGACAAAGGAATCCAGAGGTCGGCGGGAGAGCCGGTTACCTCGCCCGCGAAGCCGCGGGGCCCGACACCCACGATGGTGAAGGCGAAACCATTGAGCCGAATCACGCGGCCGAGAGCGTCGCCGGCACGGGCGAAGTGGCGGGCCCAGTACTCATCGCTGATAACGACGAAGGGCGCGGCTCCGGGCCTGGACTCATCATCGGAGGTGAAAGTGCGTCCCAGGGCGGCGTGGACGCCGAGCACATCGAAGTAGTTGCCTGACACGAGGCGGCCTCGGACGGGTTCTGAAGCTCCTAAGGCGTCGTTCACTTCGAGCGGAGCGACGCCACCCGAGGCTAGGAGGCCGGTGAATACGGTGTTATGGTCGCGCAGGCGCACATATAGCGGGTAGGAGAAGATATCGAGCAGTGGGGTGCCGGACAAGAGGTGGTCAGGCCGGCCCGGGTCGCCGACGGAAACGAGGCTTGCTGGTGCGGGAACTGGAAGGGGGCGCAGCATGACGGCTTCGATAATGCTGAAGATGGCGGTGTTCGCGCCGATGCCGAGTGCAAGGGACAGCACTGCGATGGCGGCGAAGCCCCGGTTGCGTCGGAGCGTGCGTAGGCCGTAGAAGAGATCCTTGAAAAGGGTTTCGAGCACGGGTAATCCTCTCTGTTCGCGATAGATTTCCGCGATGTTGGCCGGCGCGCCGAAACAACGGCGAGCAGCGAGTCTGGCATCGGGCGCGGACATGCCGCGTCTGCGGTTAGCGTCGGCCTCCATGTCGAGATGAAAGCGAAGTTCCTCCTCCAACTGGCGGTCGAGTGAGCGCTGGCGGAAGATGGCGGCGAGGCGACAGAGTATGGCGCGCAAGGGGCTAGACTCCGGCGTCGAGGAGGCGCTCGATGGCACCCGAGACGCGCTTCCACTTGAGGCGCTCCTCGGCAAGCTGTTTGCGACCGGCGCGGGTCAGAGAGTAGAAGCGAGCCCGGCGGTTATTATCCGAGATGCCCCAGTCGGAGGCTAGCCAGCCTCGCTGTTCGAGGCGGAGCAGCGCTGGGTAGAGCGTGCCCTGGTTGAGCTGCAGGATTTCTTCAGAAACCTGTTGAATGCGTTGGGCGATGCCGTAGCCATGCATGGGGCCCAGGACGTCGAGTGTCTTTAACACGAGAAGGTCGAGCGTTCCCTGAAGTACTTCAGATTTCTCTTTCATTTGACCGTCTACAGGAGTATAGCACCATCTCCTGTAGATGCCCAAATGAAGTTGTGGCCGATTGAAGTAAAGCTCTCCACCACACGGCGCACGGCCGCAAGTGGCATGCTCGACACTCCGCGGCCGATTCGTAAGGTTCCCGTCCGGGCTCAAGCGCCGGGCGACTGATTCGTCATTAAAGCGAACTCTTCGTTCCCCAAGCTCCTCAGGTCATTTCTTCGCAGCAGCATTAGCGCTCAAGATGTAAAACCCGACCAGCTTGTCCGCGTTGGATTTCGTCCCCGTCGGCATCGCTACCGCGAAGGCGTTCTTGCCCTCGGGATAGACCTCCACGAAGTCGATACCCGGTTCATACCAGTCGAACATTGTCCGCTGGATCGACTTCTCCGCCATCTGGTTCTGAACCGATTTCGAAATCGCGATCCACGGGATTTCTCCCGGCGCCTGATAGTAGCGCGCCGACGCGATTGCATACTGATTTCGAAGGAAGGCTGTTACTTCGGCGTCGAGTTTCTTACTGTCATCTGTGGCCGGAACTTCCTTCAAGTTGTCGAGCGGCTTCGGTTGGAATACTTTAATTTCTGCCATGCCGCACCCCCAGGCCGACATAGCTAACGCCACTACGATGCTCGCGTTTTTCCATGGTCTCATTTCTCCCTCTTAGTTACTGGTTGCTCACTTGAAACGCTTTCAGACCGCCAGTCGCCACCAGATTCCGCAGCGAGACAGTCATCGTGGCCGATTTAGTGTCTTGGCCTTCCCCAACGCCCATGTTGGTTCCCCAAGGATTCCGGACTGTGACGTTCCAGTCCGTTCCATTCAGCGCCATCGACACGACCGTATAGACGTGGTTGTCCACCAGTCCATCTTGGGGGATTGGAGCGCCGGACAACTTCTGCCACAGGCTGCGGGAGTCGACCTCAGGCACCGACCACAAGGTGACGCCCTTGTGTTGCTGCAATGAAGTCGAAACTTTTGCGCCCAGCAGGGCCACGGAACCATAGGTACCAAGTGTCAGATAGTAGTGGTAAGTCACTTGGGTTCCGGCGTTTCCCGTAATCGCCATCATGGCGTCGGAAGGCCAGCCTCCCTTGATGATCTTCGAATATCCTTCACCCAACCCGTCTTGCGGATTGGTGTCAAACAACTTGGCATATGCAGTTTCGATAACGGCGGGCCAGGTGCGTTCGTACACTCCGGTGTTGTCGACATAGCTGCCGCCCTGGCGATTTACGTTATCCTGCAGTTCCGTCTGTGTCACCCAGAGGTATTTCACATGACCTTTCATGTCGTAGAGCCGCACGCGGAACTGTTGCGAGTTGGGATCGTAATAGATGGCCTCCTTGATGATTTTGGGATTCTCCTGCGCGACCGCTCCCAGAGTGGCGACAAAGTAGCAATCGCCGAATACGTCTTGCTTGATATCGTTGGCGGTAGGCCCGCCGGGAGCGTAGAGATTCTTGTCCGTGAATTTGGGGGCAGGCGGTTGCGGAGCCGGCTTGCTGCCAAGCAGGCTGTTGAGGCGGGCAAGCGTAGGGCCGTGTACGTCGATGCGTCCATCGGCAGCCAAACCAACGTTGGCTCTCTGGAGCCTGGTGATCGCCCCGATTGTCTTCGGGCCGGCCAAGCCGTCTTCTTTGAGCTTGGGGGCCGGGCCGCCCTGATTTGGCAAGATTCGATTCAGTGCTTGCTGAATCGCAAGAACGTCCGCATGCTTGTTGAGTCCGCCTTGACCTACTGACGCTGAAATGTTTACCACGATTTGAGCCTCCAGACTTGAATGTGCCGCCACGCGGAAAGGCGGTTCATTCAACAATCGTTAGGAATGCCCTGTGTCAGCTTTCAGCCGATTGCCCACGGTCTTCGGATTAGCACCAAGACCGGGGTCAACGTAGCTATCGATGCCTGGACCGGCCCCGCAGGCGTCGTCGACGGCCCCGCTTTCCGCTCCGTCATAACGATAACATAAGGGTTCACGATTAGCCTGCGAAACCTACTCCCACTCGATTGCGTGCATTCTCGTTCCCGGTCTGCGGCTCCCGTTCGCGCTGCTGTCGCTCTTCGCCGCCGTGGTTCTGTCGGACGCGCTCGTCGGGCCGGACGGTCTCGTATTTTGGCAAGAACACTTGCCCAGGTGAGAAGCTGTGAAGAATCCGGAGATCGCTTGCTGAGCTCGACTTTGTCCATGCGTCGATCGCTCCAACGTGGAGACGCCCCTTCACGGGTCCCGGCTCGCAAAACACTGACGAGCCGCGCGCGTCGCCAAGCGATCACCAATCAGAGGGCAGAGACGCTCCCTCACGGTCGCGGCTCGTAGCCTACCCGAAGTCGCGGCTCGTAAACTACCCAAATACGTTTCGCGCGATACGTGTGCTTACGAGCCGCGCGCGTAAGCAAGCGATGCCTCATCGTATGTGGGGCAGGCGCTCCCGGATTTTTCACAGCCTTTTCACGCTCACGGTCGCGGTCGCGGCTCGTAGCCTACCGCAATACGTTCGCGATACGTGCACTTGCGAGCCGCGACCGTGAGGGAGTGATTTTGGGACGATTCGGACATCGCTTGCTAACGCGCGCGGCTCGCAAGCGCCGGCGGAATTATGAAACCACGGACTTAGCTTTTCAGGGCGTGGCTGGAGGCTTGGTGCGAACCCGGCGGTTCCTGACCGCCGCCTCAGCCAATGCAGAGTATCGGGGCGGAATCTCGGATCCGGCCTGGGCCACCCTGGAAGCTGCGCTGGGTCGGATGCGCAGCGAATCGGTCCCGCCGTGCCATTGCCGCCGACGAGCAAAAACAACAGCGTGCAATCCCGTTAGTTCCCGCGCGATTGCCTGGTCTTCAAAAAGGAATACGCCAAAAAAAATCGGGGCCGGTTACCCGGCCCCGATCGGTAGCACGTAAAGAGGTCTGCTCTTAGAAGGTGAAGCGGACCTGGAAGCGAACCGTGCGCGGATTCTGCCATGCTTGCGGCTTGCCGTAGAGCGAACTCAACGAGGAACCGGCAGCGTTTGACAGACCAACATAGTCGTAGCCCTTGCTGTTCAGGACACCGTAATCGAAACCAGCCTGGTCGGCTTCGGTCGGCGTGCAGTTGGTGCCGGCCGAGCCGCAGGGCGCCGGATTGATGCTTCCGGTGCGGATCAGGTTCGAATTGATAATCGTCACGTGGTGCTGATTGAAGCAGTTGAAGCAGTCGGCTCCCACGCGCGCGATGAGCCGTTCGTTGCTCTTGCTAACGTGGAAGTCCTGGTAAGCGCTCAAATCCGTCTGGCTGAAGTGTGGCGTACGTGCGTCTGACACGGAGCCTTCTACCCAGTTGCCGGTCGAAGGATCGCGGGTCATATTGACGAATTTTCCACGGCCTTCGACAAAAACCGGTGCGCCCCATACGCTTTCGTAGCTGCTCAGCGGAGTGCCGGAGTAGACCTGCTGGAACAATCCGATCACGGTGTTCAGTTGCTTGTACTTCAGGTTGTAATAGAGGTTCGCCTTGAACGTGTTCGGACGATCCGTGGCGAGCGGCCCATTGATTGCCTGGCCGTGAGCGTTGAACTGCATGAACGGCTCGTCGAACGCACGGTCGGTGTTGGCGCCGTTGCGGCCTACCGAGTCGCTGATGTCGGTGGAGGTTAGACCATCATAGTTGCCGTACAGGCGGCTGTAGGTGTAGGAGAAAACTCCCATCCACTGCTTGTTCATCCGCTTGGTCAGGCGGAACTCGATTCCGTCGTAATCGCGAACGGCCTTGGGGTTCGGCGGGCAGCCGTTGCAGTTAGGCACTGTCGCATTCACGCCGAATCCAGGGTTGGTGATGTAGTAAACTTCGCCGTTTTGCGTGATCGTGCCGGCATCTTCAATGGTCCGGTCGAGGCGGGTACGTGTATAGACCGGCTCGAAGACCAGGTTGTGGCTGAGCTCCCACGCGGCGCCGATGGTGATGACGTGCTGCTTCATCGGCTTCAGGTTCGGATCGACCAGGCCCGTCGGTCCGAGCGAACCAATCTGGTTCGGATCGTTGGCCGGTTCGCGATAATCGTAATTCTCGATGAACCGCAGGCCGCCTGCCGGAAAGATGCCGTTGGCGGGAGTCGCGCCACCGCCCACCGGGCAGTAGTGACCCTGGGCATCGCGTTGCGGGATGATCAGGTTGTAGTTGGGGTTGTCCAACGCGTATACGCAATCATGCCAGTAAGCGCCGCCGAAGCTGCCCTGCGGCAGGTTGAACTTCATGATGTCGTAGAAGTAACCAAAGCTGCCATACACCTTGACTTTGCCGTTGTGGAGCAAGTCGTATGCAGCTCCCAGACGCGGCGCGATCTTCTGGCCCCATCCGAAGCTGATGCCTTCGAATCCAGGCAGGCTATCGTAAGAGGGAAGATTTTCCTTGTCAAGACGGAGGCCCAGATTGAGCGTCAGCCCTTTGGCGACTGTCCAGGCATCCTGCACGTAGAAAGCGTGATTCCAGTTGCCGACCTTGCCGCTGGCGGAGATCAGATCGCGAATGTTGACCGTTCCCCAAAGTCCTTGGCACGCGGTCCCGTTGGCATTTCCACCGGGTGCCCCGTAGAGTTGCTGATTCTGCGCGACGATCGCAGCGCAGCGAGCTTCTCCGTTGGTGGTTTGCGGAACGTACTGGATGTTGTACCCGACATAAACATCCGCGGTGTTGTACACGCCGAGTTGCTCGTTGGCGAATCCGTGGTTGAACCCGTACCCAAATTTCAGGTTGTGGGTGCCCAGGAAAGTCTTGAAATAGGACAAGTCCTGGCTGAAACTATAGCGCTTCCAAATGTCGAAGGCTGTCTGGGAATTGCCGCCGATGTTGCTGTAGCCCGTTGAATTCACGAACTGCGAGGGCAGCGCCGTACCATCCAATGCCTTGGTGGTTGCCAGAGCCGGCGCATCGCCGGTGTTGTACGAATAGTTGGTGTCGCGGTAGGTGTACTGGATGCCGACCGGCAGACCGCGGCTCTCGGTGTTGTAGTAGAAGAACCCATACCGCGTAGTGGCGATCAAGTTCGGGGTGAGGGTGATGTCCGCGCCGACATTATAAATCACCTGCGGATTGACGTTACCGATGCCGCCGTTGAAGTTGTCGGGGTTCGAGGTCGAGGAGGAGTTGAACTGGCCGTGAACATCGTCCGCCTGCGGCAGCGATGTGCCGGTGCTGCGGTTGTAGTTGTACTGCCAGGAGCCGTACAAGCGGATCTTCTGGGTGGCTCGAACATCGACACGCGCGGTCGTAAAGTACGTGTAGCTATTGTCGTTAAAGGTTCGTGCGCCCGAGGCTCCCGGATAGGCGAAGTTCACGGTGCGCCGCAATTGATTGAAGTCCGGCGCGGATCCCAGGAAAATCCACAAACGATCCTTAATCAGGTCGCCGCCCAGCGTGAAGCCGGGATCGGCAATCCGGCTATGGTCTTTCACCGGATAGTAGTACTCAAGTGGCTGGTCGCACCTGGTGCCGCAGTAGTTGTTCGAGAACTGCGGGTTGCGCAATTGGGTCGGATTCGGAGCGGCGTTAAACCGATCAGCCTGGTAGTAGCTGAACACGCTGCCATGCCACTCGTTGGAGCCACGCTTGGAAATGACGTTTACTACGCCACCCAGCGCACCGCCGTACTCTGCTTCAAAACCGCTGGTCTTCACCTGCACTTCGTCGATGAAGTCCATGGGCACGTTGGCCATGGAATGCCCGTCGTTGATGTTGGCCGTCTCCTGGCCGTCCACCAGGTAGGAGTTCTCGGAATTGCTGGCGCCGTTGATCTGGAAACCGTTGTTGGCACCAGTGCCGCTATTCTGCAACGGCTCGTAGCGAGCGCCCGGGGCGAACTGGATTACGCTTTGATAGGAAAGGCTCTGCGTCGGCAGATTCATCAGGCTGGTCTGACCAATGTTGGTTTGAACCTTGCTCTGGCTGGTGTCGATGGCAGCAGCTTCAGCGGAAACCTCCACCGTTTCTGTGGTGGCGCCGACTTCCATTGAGACATCAATGGTCGGCAGGTGTCCTACCTGCAGGTCGATATTTTCCAACTTGTAGGCTCTGAAACCGGTCGCCTTCACCGACAAAGTGTAAACTCCGGGCGGCAAATTAGCGAACCGATAGTACCCGACCTGGTCAGTCTCGGCCTTTTTAAGGCCGATCAATGCGGGGCTCGTCACTTCGACGGTCGCTTTGACAATCGAGCCGCCGCTGGCGTCTCGGACCGTGCCCTGCATAGCTGCTGTGGTTTCTTGTGCAATAGCGCAAGTCGAGATCAGGAGCGCAATCGATGATGCCATGAGCAACTGACCGGTCCAACGCCGCACGCTTTTGTCCAATCCAAGCGTTTTAGTTTTCATCAAAAACCCCTTCCGTTATACAGACCCGTTAATTCTCGAATGGGGACAGATTAACATCAATACGGTGTCGATGTAAACCAAAAGGTTTAAGGTGAAGGCTGAGGTTTTCGCCTGATTTACGTCTTGGTTTGAATCGCCAAGCTGGTAAAGATCTCGAATGGAATGCGTTAATTACGGAAGCACTGACAGCATCGAATCAATGTCCTGTGGGCTGATGTAGAAGTGGGGCGAAGTACGTACCCACCCCGCTCTAGGTGCGGCGGAAATTCCCTCTGCTCGCAACTGACGCACAATTTCTCTTTCATCGAGGCCCGGCTTGCGGAAACTGACAATCCCAGCGCCAGTTTCCGGAGTCCGATTCCCCAACACTTCATACCCTCTGGATAGGACTCCGGCCGCAATCCGATCGCCGAGATTTTGGACAACCGGGGCGATTTCTCCCGGGTCGACTTCGAGCAAAAACTCGATTGCAGCCCTTAATCCATAGCAGCCAATGGTATTTAGGGTTCCGCACTCGTAGCGCCCGGCGTCGTCGCGAAGCCCCAAGTCGCGGGAGCCGTAGTCGTTGTATCCAGCCACGTTGGTCCAGCCGAATTCCACCGGCCGAACTTGCGACTGAAGGGCCTGACTTATGTACAAGATCCCGCAGCCTTCGGGGCCCAGGAGCCATTTGTGGCCGTCGGAGGCCAAGGCGTCAATGTGACAAGCCCGCACATCCAGCGGGAATGCGCCCAGCCCCTGAATTGCATCAACCAAAAAAATGCAGTGGTTGGCGTTGCAAATCTCACCTATTTCCGCAATCGGTGCGCGATACCCGCTCAGAAATTGCACGAAACTTATGGAGAGCAGGCGAGCGCCGCGGCAAGCCTCCTCAATGCGCTCCAGCGGGTCTTCGACTGACAGCCAAGTGACCGATATGCCTTGTTTTTCGAGCAGCTTCCAAGGATAGTAGTTGGCCGGGAACTCTTCTTCGAAGGCGACAATCCGGTCGCCCGGACGCCAGTCCAGCCCGATCGCGATAGTTGCGATCCCTTCGGAAGTGTTCTTAACCAGAGCAATTTCCGACCGGTCCGCTCCAATTAACTTTGCTGCGGCCACACGCAGACTTTCGTAAGCGGCAAGCCATTGATCGTAATGAAGACTACCAAACTGAGTGCAATCGTCCGCCAAATGCTTCATGGCGTCGGCAGCCCTCTTTACCACCGGAGCAACTGCGGCGTGATTGAGGTAAATCAGATGCTCCCGCACGGGAAACTGGTCAGCGAACCGTTCCCAAAGAGCCGGTTCCTTCGAAGATTTAGCATTCCCATGAAGGGCCATTCCCTTACAATAGCTTTATTAGCGTGCTGGAGGCACCCATGCGCTTACTCTCCGCGTTGATTTTGTCCATGGCCGTAACGGCGGCTTGGGCATATGCCGGCGACGACCAGAAACCCAAGAACAAGAAAGACGACCCGAGCCAGATCGGCAATCGGGACACCGGCAAGTGCCTGAACTTCTACTCCATCGACAAAGAGATCGCGATGGGGAAGCAGTTGGCCGAAGAGGTGGCGCGGCAGGTAAAGCCTGTAGATGATCCGATCCTCGGCGAATTCGTCAATCGCGTGGGACAGAATCTGGTGCGCAACTCGGATGCGAAGGTTCCTTTCACATTCCGGGTGATTGAAGATGAGTCGCCGAATGCGTTTGCTCTGCCCGGCGGCTTCGTCTTTGTGCATACCGGGTTGATCAAGATCGCATCGGAGGAAGACGAGTTTGCGGGTGCGGTAGCGCATGAGATTGCGCATGTTGCGGCGCGGCATCTGACCTGCCGGGCCACCAAAGGTACGCTGATCAACTTGCTGAGTCTGCCCTTGGGGATGGTGCTGGGCGGGCCCGCCGGTTACGGCATTCGCCAGGGAGCGGGCGTCGGCGTGCAGACGCTGTTTGCAGGCTTCAGCCGCGCCGATGAGAGTGAGGCCGACTATCTGGGAGTGCAGTACATGTACGCCACAGGGTACGATCCGAACGGCGCGGTCAGCATCTTCGAAAAACTCATGGCGTTGCAGAAGTCTAAGCCCGGGCTGGTCTCCAAAGTGCTGGCTTCCCATCCCGCCGATGCGCAGCGCATCGACAACACCCAGAAAGAGATCCAGAAGATCCTGCCGTCGAAACCCGAATACATCATCAGCACCTCGGAATACCACGACCTGCGGGAACGGCTGATCGAATCGCAGAACCGGCGCAAGGAAAATGAGAACGATGCCCGTCCGCATTTGCGAGTCGCTCCGGGCAACGGAAAGCCAGGGGATTCCGGCGACGACAAAGACGATCGTCCCACCATCCGCCGCCGCGAACTGATGGAACAGTAAAGACCAGAAAAAAGCTATTGACACAACGAAAGCGTTCGTAGTAACGTTTTCGTAGATGAAGCAGCCGACACCCGATCTGCCGCGCCCCACCGACGCGGAACTCGAAATCCTCACCATCTTATGGAGCCGCGGGCCGAGCACGGTCCGCGAAGTGCATGAGACCATCGGCGCCCGCAAACCGACGCAATACACCACCGTCCTGAAGCTGCTCCAGATCATGGCGGAGAAGGGCCTGGTGCGGCGGGATGAGAAACAGCGAGCCCACATCTACGAGGCCACGCAGCCCTGCGAATGGACTCAGCGCCAGCTCGCGGGCGACCTGTTGGATCGCGCCTTCAGCGGATCAGCGAAGAGCCTGATGCTGGGCGCATTGTCCTCGCGAAAAGTCTCCAGGGAAGAGCTGGCCGAACTGCGAAAATTCCTTGACGAATACGACAAGGGGGCACGATGAACTACCTCGAAGCCACGCTGAAATTCTGGTTCCACGCGCCGCTCGCGAAGGAGCTGGGGTGGTCGCTGATTCACTTCCTGTGGGAGGGCGTGCTGGTAGCGCTGCTCCTGGCCAGCCTGCTGTACCTTTGCCGGGGCGCGTCCTCCCACTTGCGATATGGGCTGTCCTGTGTGGCCCTGCTGGCGATGCCGGTATCGCTGGCAATCACGCTCGCGACGGCCACGCCAGAACGGCCGGCACCGAAGTCCATGGTGCCAGTTACCCTCATCGCTCCCGCTGCTGAGTCCAGCGACGGGCCGGCTCTGCCGAGTCCGCGGCTGAGTTTGAAGGCGGTGTTGCCCTGGGTGCCGCTGTTCTGGATTACTGGCGTACTTGTCTTCTATGTCCGCACGATGGGCGGGTGGATGGTGACGCGTCGTCTGCAGCGTGCCGGAGTATCCGCGGCGCCGGTGGCGTGGCAGGAACATCTGGATGCCTGGTGCCGGCGCTTGCGCCTCTCGCAGAAGGTGACTCTGCTGGAGTCCTGCCTGGTGGATGTGCCGGTCATCATGGGCTTTCTGCGTCCCGTGATCCTGGTGCCCGTGGGGTTGTTGGCAGGGCTACCGGCAAGCCAGGTGGAGTGCATTCTGATTCACGAACTGGCGCACGTGCGCCGGTGGGACTACGTGGTCAACCTGCTGCAGAATCTGGTGGAGGGACTGCTGTTCTACCACCCGGCCGTCTGGTGGGTATCGGAGCAGGTGCGCGCCGAACGTGAAAACTGCTGTGACGATATGGTGGTGAAGCTGAAGGGCGACGCGCGCGGATATGCAGCGGCGCTGGCAAACCTGGAACAAAACCGCTGGCCCGCGCAACAGCCCGCACTGGCCGCCAATGGAGGGAATCTGATGAAACGCATTCGCCGTCTGCTGCATGAACCGGAGCGCCGCCACACGCCGGCCGCGCCCGTCTTAGTGGCTGGACTCCTGCTCGTCTCGGTAGGGGTTGCGGTTGCCAGTTGGGAGGCGCAAGCCGTACCGGCGCCGAAGCCGGCCGCACCGTCGAGCCGCCTTCTCATGGCACCTCCAGTGGTAACGCCGGAATCAGCACCCGCGCCGGCCGTTCGACGGCCCGCCACCCTGATCGCCCAGGTCGCTGCGCGGGCGCAGGCGCAGGATCCCAAAACCCTCATCGACAAACAGAAAGCACGTGCGGAGAAGTTGCAAAACGAACCGCAGACTCCTTATCGCAAATGGCTGAATGAGGACGTTGCCTATATCATCTCCGATGAAGAGCGTTCTGCCTTCAAGAAACTTGCAACCGAAGATGAGCAGGAGCAATTCATCGAACAATTCTGGCTGCGCCGCGATCCCACACCGGGCACCGTGGAGAACGAGTTTCGCGACGAGCATTACCGGCGGATTGCCTACGCGAACGAACACTTCGCTACCGGTATTTCCGGATGGAAGACCGATCGAGGCCGGGTCTACATCGTGTACGGCCCTCCGGATGAGATCGAGTCACATCCCAGCGGCGGCGCCTATCAACGGCCCGCCGAGGAAGGCGGCGGCACCGTTACCACGGTAGCTTTCGAGCAGTGGCGATACCGTTGGATTGAGGGAGTGGGGACGAACGTCATCATCGAGTTCGCAGGACCCGAGTACCGCATGACGTCAGACCCCAATGAGAAAGTGGCGGCAACTCCATCGGATACGAAAATCGGGGCGACCGCGCGCGTAATCGGCGATACGGCGGAGGGGACGAAAGCGGTACTGATCTCGGTGCCAATTGCTCCGCATGGAGATCATGCGGTCGCCGTCATCGGAGAGATCCGGTCGGCGAGCGGGCGTCCGGTATCGAATTTTCAGAAAGGCTTCACGGCGCCTTCGAACTTGTTTACTCAGATAGTACCGCTCGCGCCGGGCTCCTACACGCTCAAGTTGCTGGTAAGAGACACAACCACCGGAGAAGCCACCACGGAGGTTCTGGCGGTCGAAGTGAAATGAGTGACGTGGCGCGGACACTCCTGTCTGCAGCCTCCCGACTCATCGGGAGGCTTTTCGGGCCGCGCACACTGCCGGGACGCCGAGAGGAGTCTCGACACGACAAACAGGTGTCTGCGCCACGGCCAAACCGGTTATCGGAATCTCACTTTTACGTCCGGTTTGTTTTCCAGATGCGTGGTGTCGATGAAGCGAACGCGGGCCGGTGTCGACGTCATGACGATCGATTGGGTGTGCGTGCCATCGCCCGTGAATCGCACACCCTGCAACAGATTGCCATCCGTCACACCGCACGCCGCGAATACCAAAGTGCGGCCGGGCGCCAGTTCCGGGGTGGTGTAGATCCGATTCACGTCGTGAATTCCCATCGCCTGCATTCGTTCCTTCTGGGCATCGTCCTTCACGACCAACCGTCCCAAGATCTCACCGTTGAGGCAGCGTAGCGCCGCAGCCGTCAGCACACCTTCGGGCGCGCCACCCGAACCCATCACGGCATGAACGCCGGTGCCCGCAACCGCGGCCGCGATCCCAGCGGATAGATCGCCGTCGGAGATCAGGCGGATGCGCGCCCCGGCCTCTCGAATATCCGCAATCAGCTTCCCGTGCCGCTCGCGATCGAGCACCACCACGACCAGGTCGTCGATTCCGCGCTGCAGGCGGCGTGCGATGGCCTTCAGGTTGTGCTTCACCGGCGCGTCCAAATCGACCGCGCCCTTGGCAGCCGGGCCCACCACGATCTTCTCCATGTAACAGTCGGGAGCGTGCAGCAGTCCACCCTTCTCAGAAGCCGCCAGGACGGTGATAGCTCCAGCGCCACCTGTGGCGCAAAGATTGGTACCCTCGAGCGGGTCGACCGCAATATCCACGGTGATCGGCGCGGTGTGATTGCGCGAGCCGACCTTCTCGCCGATGAAGAGCATGGGCGCTTCATCGCGTTCGCCTTCGCCAATCACGATGGTTCCGTCGATGGCCACGGTGTCCAGGCAATGGCGCATCGATTCTACCGCGGCCTGGTCCGCGAGTTTGGCATTTCCCATCCCCATAGTACGGGCCGAGGCAATCGCGGCATCTTCGACGACGCGAAGCATTTCGAGGGAGAGATCGAACATGTGGTAGCTTTCTCCTCATGAATCAAGTACGCTACCACAGTACCAATGGTTTGAGGAGTTTAGGAAGGGCTGAAAGGAATAATTAGAGCCAGAAGTGCCAGCAAAAGTACACCAATGGTACATAGCCGCAGGTCGGCTCGCACCAAGGTAAGCATTGCGTCGACTATTCAATGCGTGATGGAATGTGCTGCTTATGAACGGACACCCGCAGTGTCGAGTTTGCAACCAGGCAGTGCGCCCCAGTGCGCTCTTCTGCCAAACCTGCGGATCCCCAGTCGTGCGGAACTCGCCTACATCGTGGTGGAGAGAACCTGTGGTGCAGGGAGGTTGTGGCCTTCTGTTAATAATCGTTGTAGGTGTTGTGGTGTCGAACCGCGCGACGACACCAGCAGGGCTGCCTCCTGTCGAGAAACCCAAGAATGTCCCCTCTCTCGAAGCGAGAATGAGCGACTCGAAACGATTGTTAAGCATCGCAAAAGCATCCGATTCTTCCGAAGTAATTTGGCGCGCGGCATGTCAGATTCCAACACAATCACCTCTTTTCGCAGCCGCTAGGAAGGAACAGGACAGGGCAGAGAGGATTTGGGATAGAAGCGTGGGCGTTGTGCAAAGAGCAGTGGCAGCTAGAACGCTACAAGACGGGTATTATCGAAAAGGCAAGAAAGTGAAATGCATCGCAATTGAGGGGAACCCGCCTACATTACGGATGTCCTACATCTTGTTCGGCGAGACTACCGCATATGAGGCAGAGAAGGTTATCGGGGGTGAGACGGCGAAGATCTTGACCGGGCTGGGGTTTCAGCGGGTCCTGTTTGACAACGGATTCGGAGAGTCAAGTTCGAGTACCTGGAAAACCTCCGATGTAAAGGATCATGAGTTTTCGTGGATAAGATCGCAGTGCAGCGAAGTTCGATCCGGATTGAAGTCTCCTGACACGATTGGATCCACCCCCGTTCCGACCCGATGAACCACTCTCCGTGGTTGCACTACTACGAAGATCCGATTCTCTTGAGCTGCGCCACGGGTCTCACGACTGCCGCCTAGTTAACTCGGATAGTGCGACGGCTCCACTACTTCGGCTGCAACTTCGCGACGCCCAAAGTTTTCGCATTAGCTGCCACAATATGATACCTGACTTATGATGATGAGATGGCTAAACCAGCACGCCCCGGACGCAGGGAGATCCCGAACCCACAGATTCGAGATGCTGCAAGCCAATACGAATCGGCTAGACAGCTTTTGTGGGCGCAGCCACCTGGGTCTGGCCTCCTTTGCCCTCTCATGAACGCAGCGACCGTGGCAATTGAGTTGCACTTGAAATGCCTTTCGGCGGACGTGGTATATACGGATGCTGGTGGGGACTGGTCAAAGATAACGTCGACACCCTCTGTGCGCTGCCACGTGTTAACCAAGTTACTGGACAGGATTGATGAAAACTTGCGGGACGGACTCAACTGCGCCTTTCGAGAAGTGGCTGCATCATTGGCAGATCGACTTGAACAGAGTGCTTTGGCGGGTATCTCGTTTCGCGAGGCCCTGAAACAGTGTGAGGGTGCCTTTGAAGCATCTCGCTATCCCTTCGAAAAGAAACACGACCTGACGAAATACGAGCTGGAACTTCTGATGGAGTGCTCACGTTTTCTTTACCAGTTCGTTATGCATTTGCAGCCGAGGGAGACAATTCACGATTGATTATTCCTCACTCCTGCCGGCGCCTTCCCTGTACTGAGCCAATCGTCCACGCTAGTGGACAGGTGCATTTTCGAAGCTCTACCATCGGAAGATGCTTTTTGGCCTTGCAGTCGCGCGAATCACGTGAGCATGCAGACGACTCGACACGAATCCAGACGCAATGGTACACAATCATCGGGAAGCACAATTGAACATCAGAAAACTAAATACTTATGCAGGAAGGCTTTCTCCTCATGGACAATAGCACAGTCTTGGTGTTGGCAAACCCTACCGAACCTCAGCTCGCGATGCTCGAACAGCTCCCGGCGGAGACCCATATCGCAGTCGGCGACACCACGGAAGCCTTTACTGGCGCGGCTCCGCGCGCCGATGTGATCTACAGTTGGTCAATTGGCGGCGAATTACTGCGCGAGGTTTTTCGTATGTGCCCACGCGTACAATGGGTGCACAGCCGGTCGGCCGGACTCGATAACGTCCTGTTCCCTGAGTTGATCGAGAGCCCTGTTCCACTCACCAACGGCTCGGGTGTCTTCAGCCAATCGCTCGGCGAATTCGCGTTAGGAGCAATCCTTTATTTCGCCAAGGACCTCAGGCGGATGGTCCGCAATCAGATGGCGGGAGTGTGGGAAGCTTTCGACATTACCGAGATTTCGGGCCAGACGGTAGGCATCGTCGGGTATGGTGACATTGGCCGCGCTGTAGCGACGCGGGTGCGCGCCATGGGAATGAATGTACTCGCCATCAGGCGGCATGGTGCGCCGGTCTATCACGTGGATCCGCTGGTGACGCGTGTGTACACGCCCGATCAACGACTGGACATGTTGGCGCGCTGCGATTACATAGTGGTCTCAGCGCCATTGACGCAAGAGACACGAGGAATGATCGCTGACGCGGAATTTGGGGCGATGAAGCCGGAGGCCGTGATCATCAATCTGGGCCGCGGTCCGGTAATCGACGAAGCGGCGATGGTGCGCGCCTTAAAAGCGAAGCGCATCAAGGGGGCGGCATTGGATGTGTTCGATCGCGAGCCGCTGCCTGACGGACATCCATTCTACAGTCTGGAGAATGTCCTGCTCTCCCCGCACTGTGCCGATCACACTCCCGATTGGATGGAGCGCGGCATGCAATTCTTCATCGAGCAGTTCGAGCGCTATCGCAAAGGCGAGCCGCTGATGAACGTAGTGAAGAAGAAACTCGGGTATTGAAGGCCGGGGGGAAAGTTCGCTTCGCTCACGGGGCCGGGGGCCGGGGAAGACGTCTCGCTCGCGGAATGGGGAGTTGCGGTTGCCAAGCGCTTCGCGCCTGATGCCTTGTGCGTGGATTGTTTCCCACCAGTAGAGCCCAATCCCCCGAGCGAAGCGAGCACCAATCCCCGGCCCCTGGCCCCTGGCCCCCGGCCCCGTGAGCGAAGCGAACTCTTCCCCCCGCTTACCCTTTTTGCCTGGGGTCTGCGTAGACAGATTTCGGGTAGAATCGTATAATCCTTTGGTCTACAGGAAACACGAGGCGCGCCGGTGAGCCGGACCCTTTTTCTACCCTTGGAGGTAAACGAAAATGGATCCTGAACGACTTCAGCCAGAGAGACAGCCTGACCCCAGACAGCCTCAAGTCCAACGACCAGAGATGCAGCGGCCTGAGAGGCCATCGCGAGAACCCGAAATGCAAAGGCCCGATCCGAGGCCGCCCGTTCGCGATTTAACGGGAGGCTCGGGTGGCTCCGGCGGCGGTGGCGCGGTGCGTCCGTCGCCTCCTTCGGGAGGCTCCGGTGGTACCTATGGTACCGGCCCGACTGGCGGAACCGGTGGCGGCTCGGGTACCGGCCCGACTCCAAAGACCGGAATGTCGGGCGGCACCAAAGGAAAACTGCTCGGCGTCGCTGCGCTCGGAATCGCGGCTATTTTGTGGCTCAAGCCTGCCGCCGACCCGCATTACACCGGGCCGCCGGAGGAGGCTTCCCCGCACTACAACGACAACAAGAATTCCAACCCCAATATGCCGGCGATTCTGCCCGCGCGCGATATCGATCGCAAGCGCACCATGGAAGCCCAGCAGGCCGCTCAGCGCGGCGATCCAATTCCCGGCATTACCAATCCTTCTCGCGCGCTGATCGACGCAATCAAGAATGGTAAGGTCACTTTCTACGCCGTGCGAGCGTACGACACCTGCGCCGAAGATGGCGACGTTGTGACCTTGAAGCTGCCGAGCGGCGGCGAGATCGGTCCGATTCCGCTGACCATCGCCGGTACGGTTGTCTCGATTCCGGTGGTGGAGGGGCAACCTGCCAGCGTTACGGTAGTAGGGGTCAAGGACGGAGTAGGCGGCATTACGCTCGGCGTGCAGTCGAGCGGCGGTACGTGGTTCAGCAAGGTGATGGCGGTGGGCGAATCCGAGACCATGCCGCTATCCATTCAGTAAGTGAGGGATGCGATGTGGCAAAACTTCGTGACTCTTTGGAACCGGTCCATCTACTTTCAGGGAGCCGTTGTAGTGTTTGGGGTGGGCATGTTCATGTGGTTGACGAAGTGAGTCAGGACGCCGGAGAATGTCGACCCAGAATCCACTCATCCGTCTCTTAATCCTGGTCGCGGGCGCTTACGGCGCTTTGCGCGTGCTGCAGGGCGCCCCGCTGCTCGCCGAAATCATTACGATCGCGGCGGGGCTGTTCGCCGCGATCATCTGGATGGCGAATTATCATCGAGCCCAGCTTTACTCTCTATCGCAAAACCAGACGATGGGATCGGTCATCAACGCGGTATGCAAGATGGCGAAGGAACAGCCGCCGGTGGATCCCTCTTTGGACACTGCCGGGCAGGCGCCTGCAAGTTCGCCCAGTGCTCCCCCGCCACCGGGAGCCAAGCCGGAGACGCCCAAGCTGCTCCTGCACTCCGACAGTGATTTCTCTTCCGCCACCGCCGAAATCAAAGACGTGGTCTGCGGACACGATCGGGTGATCGATATCCTGATGGACCAGATCAAGACGAACGTGCAATTGCGCGACCGGGCGAGCCAGATCTCGATGCCGCCGTTGGGCGTGTTCGTTCTGGCGGGAAAGCCGGGCTTGGGTAAGAAGTATCTCGCCATCGAAATCGGCTATCGTCTCTACAAAGGATCCAGCGTTTCGATCCTGGACGTCTCGGACCCGGCGGCGGGCGGACGCTTGCTCGTCGAAGAGGCGCGGTCCAATCCGTTCACCACGTTTATCCTCGAGAACTTTCAGAGCTGCCCGCCGGCCACGCAGGAGGAACTGCTCTCGATCGTTGCCGGTGCGCCACAGGTGGATGCGAAGACTGGCGCGAAGGTGAGCTTCCGGCATTGTTTCTTCTTTCTCATGGTGCATCGCGACGCGCAAGGCATGGCGATGCCGGAACGGATCGGCGCGGGCGCCACCGGCCATACGGTGGTGCTCGATTCACTCGGAGAGGCGATGCATATCGACAAGCGGCTCGGATGGTCGATCCACGGCATCTACCCCTTCGTGCTGCCGCCGCCACTGGAGCAGGCTGCAGTGGTGGCCGAGATCATGCACCAGGAGTGCAGGAAATACAATCTCACTCTGGGACGAGTCGATCCGGCAATTCTCGCGCGCGAGGTGCAGGTGATTTCCCAGAATGGCGGCTTTGAGATTACGCCCTCCCGCGTGGCCAAAATCATGAGCGCGCGCCTGGCAGCGGCCGTCGCCGCCAAGGAACAGTTGGTCGACCTGGAAGACGATGGTGCCGGCCGCGTCAAAGCCGAAGCCGGACTTCCCAGAGGATACGTAGAACGCTAAAAGGAATTTCGTAATGGCAAAACTCGAACAGATCACCAATGTCTCCCGGCTCAAGGCATTGATCGACGCACAGTCATCAGGCCTGTCGCGGCAAATCAATGTAGATGAGATGATGGCCGCTCTGGCGGACCGCGTCAAAGGGCAGGCACACGTCACCGAAGATGTTTCGCGCTTTATCAAACTGCAGTGGGCCAAGGAGAAGCGCAAGAAGCCAATCGCCAACCTTCTGTTCGTGGGACCGCCGGGCACGGGAAAGACCGAATTGGCTAAGGCCATGGCCGAGTATTTGTACAAGGATGAAAAGGCCATGATCCGCTTCGATTGCAGCGAACTCGGCGATTCGACGGCCAGGTCGCGGCTGGTGGGAGCGCCCGGCATTTATAAGAATGCCGAGCAGGGCGGACAACTCACGCGCCCGATGATGACCAATCCGAAACGGCTGATCCTGTTCGACGAAATCGAAAAGGCGGACCAGACTTTGTTCGATCTGTTCCTGCAGATGATGGGCGAAGCTCGGTTGACCGAGCAGTTGCATGGCGACACTGTGGACTTCACACAGGCCATTATCGTGTTGACGAGCAACCTGGAAGCCAAGGCCATGAGCCGGCTGCAGGCCGAGATCAGCGATCCCATGGAGTTGCTCAACGCGGTGAAGACGCAGTTGGTGGCAACCGGCCGGTTCCGGCCCGAGATCGCGGGACGTATCGACCGTGTGTACGTGTTCAAAGATCTGGATGACTACACGAAGGCTGACATCGCCCAGCAGAAGATGCAGCACCTGGGCAGAGAGTACGGGATTGAGGTCGTCTACATCGACGAGAATGTGATCTTCAAAGCCGTGCTGGCGGCCAAGAAAGCGGAGAAGTTCGGGGTTCGCGCCATGGAGGATGCCATTAACACGATGTTGGCCGAGCACTTCCTCACCGCCAAAGAGAGCGGCTGCAAGCGCATTCGGCTCGACATGGATGAAGACGGGGAGATCGCGGTCACGGAAGTGGAGTAACGGCAATCCAGCCCCGACGCGAGCCGTAACGACGGCAGGCGTGCCATGGCGAAACCGGAAGAACTCATCATCGACGCGGCTGGAATGGCCGCCACTCTCAACGAACGAGTCTTCGGTCAAGCGCAGGTCACGGCTGCAGTGGCGTACTTTTTGGCGGGGCGATGGGGGCAGTCCCAGCCCGGGCGCCCGCTCGCCAATCTCCTGTTCGCCGGACCGCCGGGATGCGGCAAGACCGAACTCGCGAAGGCGCTGGCCGCCTATCTCTACCCTCAGGAGAGACCCATCGCGCGATTCGATTGCGTGGAGTTCAGACAGGACTGGGACGCGAGGGCACTTGTGGAACGGTTAACTCGATGGGCAGACCGAGATCGGCGGGGAGTGTTGCTTTTCGAAGGTTTGGAGCGGGCCGGGTCGCCAATGCTGGATGTGCTCGAGCGAGTCATGGGAAGCGGTGATGTCGCTGACTTCACCCAGTCGATCGTGATCCTGACCACAAATCGCCGATCGGAAGCGATCGCCAAGCTGCGCGAAGAGTGCAGCGATCCGGGCGAGTTGGCGAAGGCCGTAAAGGGAGAACTCTTATCGACTGGTTCTTTTCGGCGCGAGGTGATGGATCTGGTGGAGGAGGTTCTCGTGCTTCGCCCGCCGGATAGCCTGGCGCTGGCGCAGATCGCCGTCAGAACGATGATAGAGATGGCCGCGGAATACGGCTTGGAATTAACGCACGTAGATCCGGCCGTGATCTTGACACAGGTGGAGTCGGCGAAGGCTGGCAATTGCGGGGCTCGGGGCTTGCAACAGGAAGTGTACTCAACGCTCGCCGAGTACCTTCTAGCGGCAAAGGAATCCGGTGTGCAGCGCGCGCGCTTCCAAATGGACCCGGATAACGTGATCGCACTTGTCGAGGATTGAGCTCAGATAGGGAATCGCATGGCAGCACCCGCGGCGGCAACATCGGAAATTCAGAAGCTCAAGCAGGGCTTTCCCCAGCAGGCGATCGCCTGCCTGGCGGTGCTCGCCATCATCCATATTCTTCCGATGTCACACACCCCGCGGGACAGCTTCCGGCTGCTCTGCACGGTGGTTTACTTCGGCGCTCTATTGATGTTGCTCTGGCTCATCAACAAGCCGCGTTCCGTCTACATGAAGCGCATCTACGAGCTGAAGTATTCCGAAGGCGGACCGGCGCTCGAGCAGACCTGCCGCATGTATCTCTCGGCACTCAATCGATTGTGCAGTATGGCGAGCTATGTACTCCTGGCCTTCGTTGGAGCGAACGCAGCCAAGGTGCTCGCCAAGTGGATGCCGGTCTTCATCTTCCTCGATCCCATCGCTACGCTCGTCTGGTGGGGAGGACTCGCAGGAATCGTGACGTTCCCCTGGTGGGGCAAAAGCTACCTCTCGGATACGATGCAGAAACACCGCTTGCTGCAGGAGAGCATCGAAAGCCTCGACTTCCAGCCGAAGAATCTGGCCGACCTGGAGGCGCAGGAAGTGCAGCCCGACCGGCCGGCAGTAGAGGTGGTCGATGGTCTGACTTTCACGGCCGGGCGCTTCAACTGGTCGTGGAAGGATTTTTGCAAGAACTGCGTCATTTTCGGCCAGCCGGGGACGGGCAAAACGGTGTGTGTGCTGAATGCGCTCCTGGACGGTCTGCTGCTCTCGAACCAACGCGCGAAACTGCCCTGCGCGGGACTGATCCTGGACCCCAAGGGCGATTTCCGGCGCAAGATCAATACCGTGTGCCGGCGGTCCGGCCGGGAGCGCGACATCGTCGTGATCGATCCTTACGCGCCCAACCGAAGCATTCGCTGGAATCCGCTCGATTCCGATGACGATGAGTTGGAAGTAGCCTCGCGATTCGCCGCCGCGCTGGAGGCCCTCGGCATGAAATCCGGCTCGGGCGATACCTTCTGGATCGATTCCGCCAAGAAGTTCATCCGGCATGCGATCAGCCTCTTGCGGATTACCAATCCGGAGGGCGAACCGCCTACATTCGCACAGATCGGGACACTGGCGTCGAGTATGGCGCGCCTTTCCGAAACCGCCGACCTGGTGGCGGATGACGATCCGCGTGGCGATCAATGCCTGGCCTTTTTCGCCGACGAGTGGTCGGTATTGGCGGATCAGACGCGGTCGTCGATTCAGGCCTACATCACGAACATGATCGATCCTTTCCTGATGGAGCCTTACGCCACGGTGTTCGCGGGACGCTCCACCATGCGGATCGCCGACATGATCGACAGCGGCAAGATTCTGTATGTCTATATGCCGATCGCCGATAAAGAAGCCATGTCGAAGGTGATCTGCACGTTCGTGAAACTGGAGTATTACCGCGAGGTGTTGAAGCGGCCGGACAAGCCCAGGCTCAGCTTCTTTCTCTGCGACGAGTTTCAATCGTACTTTACTCCCATGCCGGGCAAGGGCGATGCGGACTTCTTCGAGCGATCGCGGCAAAGCAACCAGGCGAATATCATTGCGACTCAGAACTATGCGGCACTGACCAAGGTAGCGGGCGACCGCGAGTCGGTGGTCAGCAACTTGCTCGGAAACTGCGCCCTCAAGATCTTTCTGCGCAACACCGACGAGAAGACTAACGATTACGGCTCGAAACTTTTTGGACAGGCGATGGTGGTAGTTGGGGCATCCAACGTAAACCAGGGATCAGGCAAAGGTCTGGGACCTCATGTGGGAGCCTCCGGAAATCGCCAGTACGATGCCAAGGTGAGGCCTGAGGAATTTGTATCGCTCAAGATTCCGGCGGACGGTCTTCCGTACTGCGAAACGATCGTCCATCTGGGCTCGCGGGCTCAGGTGACCAAGGAAAAGCTGCGCTGGAAGGTCCACGTCATCGAGGAATAGTACCGTGTTCAAACTGTTGAAGTGGGTCTTCATTATTGTGATGGTCATCGTCGCCTGGCAGATCGTCATGGGTACGTTCAACAGTATTTACTGGTGGATGGACCCCTAATCGCCGGGATTTGCGTATAGGAGTGAAGAGGCCCTGAGGATATGATGCACACGACGGGAGAGGAACAAGCGAGGGACCAGATGTCCGACGAAGAATTGATTGAGCGTATCGCGGTGGTCAACCCGGTTTGGGCGAGGCTGATGCGAACCAACCCGACGGTCTTTGAGCGGCAGCCAGTGCCGTTCTACCACCGCTTCCAGCTTCTGTCGGCCACCGTGAGCCTGGAGGATCGCGACATGGAGTTTCACTATGCCGACGACGGTTCCCGCATTTCCATCCTGCGCGCCACGCCCGACTATGTCTATGCCGTCAACCAGCAGGAGTCTTTGCGGCTGGACGCAAAAGACATCCCGGCCTACCTCCGATTCTTCTTCGACAACGTTACGGAACCGCAGATCACCATAGTGGAGTCGACCGATGAAGTGCCTTGGATCTCGAGGGTCGGGAGCGATCCCGCACTGCAAGCGCTAAAAGAGCAGGCGAGCGCGAAGATTCAGCCTATGCGAGTCGCAGTTTCAGGCGCCGACCGGTTTCAGGTCGCAGCCACCGCGATGACCGGCGCCGATCTCAAAGAACTGGAATTGACGGTTCAGCGCGACGGGCGCGTGGACGTGACCAACGAGCGGGTTGTAGTTGAGGACCTTCCCGTAATCGAATCGTTTTCCTGATCCTCTACCTCCGTACGGAGACCAGCAACATGTCACCTCAGGACCAGAAACACCTCGACGATATCAAGGCACTGCTCAACCATTGTCCCACTGGGAAGGCCACGGTTGCCTATCTCGAAAAGCACAACATACCAGTCGAGTTCGACACGGGCAGCGGCGGGGCATGTTGGAACCCTAAGGAGAAGAAGATTTACATCGACCGCTCCAAGCCGGCCGACATGGCAGGTCTATCGCTGGTTCATGAAGTGAATCATGCAGAGTGGCAGATCGAAGGGCGGCTGGCGGATGCCAAGAAACTGGACCAGCCCGGCTACGTCCATAAGAGGCTGGAAGAGGAGACAGCGGGAACGGTAAAAGCGATCCACGCGCAAAAAGAGCTGCAGGCGCTGGGTCACCAGTTTCCTCGAAAGTGCCCTTACTACGGCGTCTATTCGAACGCCTCCAATGCGGCCGAAGCAGAGTACCTCAAGTCGCATCCCCATGCCACCGCGCAGCAACTCCACAACGCCGCCGAGAAGGGCGGGCATGACGCCGTTCTAAAGGAGTTTACGGACGGAAATGCGAAGGGTAGCAGGTCGCATCGGCCCTACACCGAGATTTACGCGGAAGGCTGGCAACGGCAGAACCCCGGGCTCTCGAAGGGAGCCGCCGCTGAAGAGCCCGGCCCATCCCATTCGGCGCCCAACGATTGGTGGAGCCAGATGAGGCACGCTGCAGGCGGAGTGTTGCAGTCTGCAGACCACGGACTGGAACCGTATGCCAAGCAGTTAAAGGCAGCGCAGGACTTCTCGAAACGAGCCGCCGATGCGATCGCCGTGCCGACCAAAACTGCGATCCGCAACGGACTCCAAGGCGCCAACGACGCTCTCAACGGCTTGCCGATGCAGGAATGGAAACAGGCATCCCGAAACGAAGCCGACAAATGGGAGCGTTTCGCGAAGGACAGTGGCTTGGAAGATACCGCCAACGCGGTTCAGATGGCAGAGGGCGGTGTGTGGGTATGGAAGGGCGGAGTCAAGGTCTTTCAGACACTGAAGAATCCCGAGGTCCGCGCCGCACTGGCGAATACATTCAAACGCGCGCCTGATGCCGCTGAGACGTGGCAGCAGATGAAAACGCGGATGTCGGCCTTCAAAGGGGCGCAGAATGAGCAGCGCGCGGCCGAGGCCGTGAAGGTTGCGCAGAGTCCCGCCGTGCAGCAAGCCGAGAAAGGATCCGCGGACCACGTAAAAGACTTAATGGCGATGCGCCGCGAGGCGTTGACGAACAAGATTACCGACGATGCCAATCGGCTTCTCGAGAAAATCCATCCAGATCGCAAACCGGGATGGCTTACAAAGGAAGGGCTCCCCGACCCCCGCCGGAAAAACCCAACCAACTGCCATAGCTGCACCGTTGCGACCTACTTCAAGTTCCATGGGAAGGATGTCATCGCCGCCAGCGACCATTTGCCTCTCGAAGACGAAGCGATGGAAAAATTCTTCCAGGCAAGACTCGGCCCGGCGCATAAGCCCGAATTCCAAAAGATGGATGGGGGCATCGGAGAGATCATCAAGAAGCTGGAGGATGGCAAGCACGGCGACTGCGGGGTGATCGGGTATAACCATCCGGGCCGCAGGAGCGGTCATGTACTGTTCGCGGCCAATGTCAACGGGCGCGTGGTTCTGATGGATGGTCAGGCGGGCAGAGTTCTCAATCTGCACGAGGTCAGCGGGAAACTCGACTACATCTACATGGAACTGCCGCCGCCGCATCCGGGCGCGGAACCGGTGATTGGCATCCCGGTCCCGCCGCCCGTTCCTAAGGCAAACATCGCAGCGGAACAGGCAGCACAGGTTACCGGAAGCGGCCCACACCTTCCCGACGGCGGAAACGGTCTTCCTCCAGGCGGCCGGCCTCCCTCCCCGCCCCGCGGCGGCGAACCTCCCAGGGGTCCCGGCGGTCTAGACCGGGGCCCGACTCCGTTCGGGATGCGACCCCAAGATATGGAGGTCTTCCAGGACGCGGCGCGCAAGAACAATCAGTGGATCCTGGTACGTCATACCAATCCGGAATCGCTGCAATACATCGGCGAACCGGGGTACACGCCCAAGCGGATCGATTGCAAGGCGAACACCGCAAACGTGGCGGGGCATGAGCATGCGGGCCTGGTGGTAGATCCGCATATCCATCCCGACGCGTACCAGAATCCAGCGGCGGCGCAGGCGAAGTGGGACGCGATGCATCGCGAACTTCCAGACGGACGCAAGGTCTTGCCGGAGGGATATTCAGTGGATCGCGATCCCGCCTCTCCGCGGTTCGGATGCTTGCAGCATGAGGGCAAGTATATTCACGGGGATTACGACATTTACGACATGATCGACCCCAAGCGGCCGGGGGCAAATCTCGGGCTGGTGACGGAACTACATGGCGAGCGCCACATTCAGACTCCGAAATTACCGGAGGTCGGCAACTACGTCAACGACCGGGTCGGCGCGCCGATGGTGCGGCACGGCGGCGAATTGCAATACCGGGATCATTCGGAACAGAGAATCATCGCGTTTGGTCCGCAGGGACAGCGGTTTGAGCTGAACGGTGAACAGGAAATTCGCGATTTGTACAGCCAGCGATTTCCAGGCCGGCGGGGCTTCGATCACGCGAAGGCACTCGGCACCGAAATCGAAGGTCATCCTCCGACCGGCAAGGGAAGTTCAGCGGGACATACCAGCCAGGTGCAGAGCATGGCGGAGACGCAGCCGCCGAGTCCAGGATTGATGACGGGTAAGGATCGCGTGGGCGGGCTGGCGCCGAAGTTGGACGCCGTGCAGGAAGCCGACAAACTGGCGGCCAAGGCGGTTGCACAAGGGCACGATCCGCACCTTGCAGCGCGCAACGTGGAGAAAGGGCGGGATCCGGAGACCCAGCAGAAATCGCCCGACGGTGGCTTCTCGGGCCCCAACGCAGGGCGGCTGGCAGACGCCGATTATCGGAAACGGCATGATGCCGCTCAGTTCGTGGCAAGGAATCAGCAAGACGAGGACAATCGGCAGCAACGGGAGGCGAAGCTCAAGGCGGAGCGCGACGCGCACGAAACGAAGATGAGGGAAAAGTTCGATCGCGATACGCAGGAGGCCTCGAAGAAGCAGGAGACGAAAGCGGAGGAGGAGAAGAAAGCGCGCGAGAAGCAGGAGGACGAAAGGAAGGCGGAAGAGAAGAAGGAACAGTCTCAGGAGAAGAAGGACGGGCAGCAGGCGGACGGCAAGTCGACGAATTCGAAGGACGCAAGGAGTGGTGAGTCCAAAGGTTCCACGTCCGCTGATAGCGAAAAATCGCAAGGGGAAAAGGACTCCGACGCGAAAAAGGCACCCTCCCAGGAGGCGAAGTCCGCCGACTCCAAAGACTCCAAATCGCCTGCTGATGCGACCAAGGCGTCTGATCATGATACGAAGTCTGCCGAGTCCAAAGATCCCAAAGGGCAGGCCCAAGACAACCCGCATTCTCAAGAGACGAAGCGCGCTGACTCTGGGGACGCTAAAGCTCCTGCCGAAGCGAGCAAGACTCCCGCTCAGCACGACGATCCCTCCGACGCAACGAAGACGGCAGACTCTAAGGACTCCAAGGCGACTGCGGGCACGAACAAACCGCCCGATCAGGAAACGAAGCCGGCCGACTCCAAAGACTCCAAACCGCCCGCTGATCCGGCCAAGTCACCCGCCCAGCATGACGCTCACTCCGACGCAACGAAGTCCCCAGACTCGAAGGACTCCAAGGCGCCTGCAGGAACGAACAGACCGCCCGATCACGAAACGAAGTCGGCCGACTCCAAAGACGCCAAACCGACTGCCGAAGCGAGCAAGACTCCCGCTCAGCACGACGCTCACTCCGACGCAACGAAATCCCCAGACTCTAAGGACTCCAAGCCGCCTGCCGGCACGAACAGACCACCCGATCCGGAAGCGAAGTCTGCCGACTCCAAAGACGCCAAACCGCGCGCCCAGCACGACACCCACTCCGACGCAACGAAATCCACAGACTCGAAGGACCCCAAGGCGCCTGCGGCCACGAACAAACCGCCCGATCAGGAATCGAAGTCGGACTCCAAAGACGCCAAACCGCCCGCCCAGCACGACGCTCACTCCGACGCAACGAAATCCCCAGACTCTAAGGACCCCAAGGCGTCTACCAGCACGAACAGACCGCCCGATCAGGAATCGAAGTCTGCCGACTCCAAAGACGCCAAACCGACCGCCGACTCGGCCAAGTCACCCGCCCAGCACGACGTTCACTCCGACGCAACGAAATCCCCAGACTCCAGGGACTCCAAGGTGCCTGCCAGCACGAACAAACCGCCCGATCCGGAATCGAAGTCCGCCGACTCCAAAGACACCAAACCGACCGCTGACTCGGCCAAGTCACCCGCCCAGCACGACGTTCACTCCGACGCAACGAAGTCCCCGGACTCCAAGGACTCCAAGCCGCCTGCCAGCACGAACAAAGCGCCCGATCCGGAATCGAAGTCCGCCGACTCCAAAGAATCCAAACCGCAGGCCGACACGGCCAAGGCACCCGCCCAGCACGACGCCCACTCCGACGCAACGAAGTCCCCAGACTCCAAGCACTCCAAGGCGCCTGCCGGAACGAACCAAGCGCCCGCTGCCGACTCCAAAGACTCCAAACCGACCGCCGATGCGGCCAAGGCACCCGCCCAGCACGACGCCCACTCC
>Ga0209060_10000515_pt1 | contig 67958 bp, 43 predicted proteins | sample Coa_R1_8_FD_187155 | JGI IMG/M metagenome (GOLD analysis project Ga0209060, IMG submission 187155) | Surface soil microbial communities from Centralia Pennsylvania, which are recovering from an underground coalmine fire - Coalmine... | ecosystem: Environmental > Terrestrial > Soil >... | reverse complement strand
CACATTCTCCAGTTCCCTCACATTTCCGGGCCAGGGATATTGTTCCAGGATTTCCATGACCTCGGGCTGAATCTGCTTGGCGGGTTTGTGGTTGGCGGTGCAATAGAGACGCACAAAATGCTCCACCAAGAGCGAAATGTCGCCGCCGCGCTCGCGCAAGGGAGGAACAAAGATGGGAACAACGTTGATCCGATAGTACAGGTCTTCGCGAAACCGCCCAGTTCTAACCATCTCCTCCAAGTCGTCGTTGGTGGCGGTGATGAGACGGAAATCGATCTTTTTGGCGGCTCTTCCTCCCAGCCGCTGCACGGACCGTTCCTGCAGGACGCGCAGCAGTTTGCTTTGCAGGGAATGGTTCAGGGTTGTGATCTCGTCCAGGAACAGGGTTCCGCGATGCGCGAGCTCGATCATGCCCGGCTTAGCGCTCTCGGCTCCGGTGAATGCTCCACGCTCGTAGCCAAACAGCTCCGACTCCATTAGGGTCTCCGGCAAGGCCGAGCAGTTCAGGCAAATGAAGGGTTGTTCACACCGGTCTCCGCACTGCACGATGGCGCGCGCTACGAGCTCCTTGCCGACGCCGCTCTCGCCTCGTATGACGACACTGGCATTGCTCCCGGCCACTGATTCAATGGCCTGATAGATCTTGCGCATCGGCTCGCTGCCGCCGATCAGTCCACAAAATGCGCGGCGGTTTTCGACCTGGTCCAACATCCATTGCCCTTCGGATTGCAGCGCGCGCTTCTCAAGGGTTTGCAGGAGCACCCCTCGGAGTTGATCGCAATCCACGGGCTTGAGGAAGAAATGGTCAGCACCGGCCTGGCTCGCTTCGAGAGGCAATTCGCTGCTGGCCGAGGTCGTAATTGCTACGAGGATTAGGTCCGAGCGTAAGCGGCGGATTTCCTGCAGCACCTCGATGCCGTCGGTGGGCTGATCCCCGATGCTTTCGAGGTCCAGCACCACTCCGTGCACCTCGGGATCGTCGATCAGAAGCTTGATTTGCGGTTCGGTACTTGCCAGAGCCACTCGAAAGCTGTCAGCCAGCACCCGCCGCATCTCGCGAAAGGCCTGCTCTTCCAGGGTGATAACCGAGATGGAGTAACGCTCCGAGGAGGCCATTCGAGCTGCGCTGGGATTTGCGGATTCCATGGATCGCCAGAATTCAGCGCAGGATTATACGTCAACTCGCAAAACCTGCTCTTTGCTCCCGACCCTTTTTCGCCGGAAACCTCACGAACCATCATCTGACTTCTTAGGCTTCAGCAATAGGTCCAAAATCAGCACGGGTTGCAGGATTCACGACTGGATGGTTAGGTTGAAGGGTGCCAACCGGTTCAGGTTTCCGCCCACGACTAGCCTGTATGGATAAGCCTTCAGGCTAGAGCCAGATGGGAAACCCGCACCCGGCCTGCCTTTTGGAGCCTGTCTTGAGCATTTTTGGAATTACAGTATGTGAATAATTGGTTGACGGCGGAATGATAACCGATTACCCTTGGTTCGCCTTCCCCTCGGCGGAATCCTCCTTGGCCGGGCAGTGCGGCGTTGGGGCAAGAGGATCCGCTAGTACTGTCGTTTCCGGGTTCAACAAAACTCAATTCCGAGTCGGGGAATAGTCTGCTTTTTTGGTTTGTCTCTTCCAGGAATAGACATTGCCCAGGGTTCGTTCAAAAGGAGAAAGTTATGAAAATGGGCAGTAAGCCTTTTCTTCTCACAATTGCGCTAGCGGCGCTGGCGCTGGCTGCACCCCACACTGCTTCTGCGCAAAGCTCTTGCACCCTCACGGTTCCGAACTATTCTCCGGATTTCTCGTCGAACCAGTCGTGCCTGGCTTTGAATGGCGAGGACCACGCTAGCCAGAGCACAGCCTATCCTTCGTTCCAGGCCGCGATTTCCCCGGCTCCTCAGAATGTTTCGACCGTGCTCCGGCTGACGCCAAACCTCAACGTTGAGGGTGCGCCGGTGAATTATCAGGGCGGTTCGGCGTGGTTCCAGACGCCTCAACCGGTCGCCAGCCCTTTCACGACCACGTTTACATTTCAGTTAAATCCCGCCAGCGGCGCGGACGGCATCGCGTTCGTGATCCAAAACTCCGGACTTACCGCCTTGGGGCCAACAGGTTGCGGCGAAGGATTTGGAGGCGATGTCGCTTATCCTCCCGGCTGCACGCCCATTTCTACGAACAGCGAAACGCAAGACGGCATCACCAACAGCATAGCTTTCCGATTTGATAGCTATTCCCAAGGCGTGGATTACAACAATACAGGAACTCAGACGAACGATCCCGGCGTTAACAACGTAACGATTCAGAGTTGTCCGAACATGGCTGCGAACTCCATCACGAAGGCTTGCCAGCTTGCAGTGTATCCGTTTTCTCAGGTCGCTTTTGCGGATGGAAATGTTCACACTGCCACGATTACGTATGTGTTGACGCCCACAGCATCACAGAAGGCCTGCTCGGGACCGTGCCTCGACGTGACCCTGGATGGCACCGATCTGTTTCCCAACGGCGTGCCGTTTGACATGACCACGCTTGGCTTGACCTCGAACAACGCGTATGTCGGCTTCACTGGCGCTACGGGCGGCCTGACTGACAAACAGGACATTCTGAGTTGGATATTTACGCCGCAAGGACAGACGCAGACGATTCAACCCGGAGTGCCAGCTACGTATAACTTCCAAAACCCTCAAGGACAGACTGCATTCAGCTACCTTGCCACGCTGAACAGCGGTACGCCAACAACGACGACGGTTACGCCTATCTATTCGCAGAACTGCGACAGCCTCGTGCAGTCTAGCTATCCGGGCGCGCACTGCGTTATCTACACAAACCTTGGCACAAACGTTCCGGATTCCCCGGTAATGTTTGAAGTCACCTGTCCGGATTTGCCGGGCCAGTCGTGTAATCCCTTCGACGCACAGCTGGGCACAAGCTACATGTTGTCCCCGCTCGATTTTGTCAATGGCTTGAACTCTTGTGTTAACAATAATTCCTGCACCGGACCATCAAACGATCCGTTCCCTGGCTGGTTGAAGGGCGCCGGGCCAGATCCCGCGCACCCCTGCACGGCACCTCAGTCGGGTTCGCTGTTCCAGAGCAACCAGATCGACTCGTTCTCTGTCGATACAGTAACGAAGGGCAAAAGCGGGGGCACCGGCTCGTGCTGGGTCGCGACTTATGACATCCCGCAATGTACCTCACCGAACCAGATGAATTGCGAGGCATTGCCGGGCATCACGATTACCGCACCCACCAACAACCTGATTGTCGCGGCCGGGCAAACGGTTCCCACTAGCTACAGCTGCAGCAATCCGTCCAGCTCGCAGTTAAGTAGCAATGCGACCGGTCCGTACTTGACGACCGCAAGTTGCACGCAGTCGATCGGCACAAGTACCTGCTCCTCGCCATCGTCGAACGGCATATCGTGCACGGGCTCGTTCACTGCTCCTTCCCAACCGGGAACGTATCAGTTCACAGTAACCGGGACGGACAGCGGTGAGAACGGAACCCAGCAAAGTGTCAGTTATACCGTAGTCGCGCCGACCAACCTGCAGATCCTGAATATCGGTCCCGCGGGACCGATCGCCACCGGAAAGTACATCACCTACGCGATTGGAGTCGCCGACCTCGGTCCGGCGAACGCTGATGGCGTGGTGGTGACTGATCTACTTCCGAGCAACACCACGTTCGTAAGTGGGTCGGGCAGCAACATCACTTGCGCGATCGTCAACAAGAAGCTGTCATGCTCGACGACTCCCATCAGTTGTTCTGCCATGGGCAATACGGTCAGCTGTAATGTAGGGATGCTGGCACCACTGTCGATCTCGTCACTGAACGGCGGGGCGATGACGATCAAAGTGCAGGTAACCGGTCAGCCGGCAACCATGTGCGGCACCAAGCCTTGCACGATCAACACGGCAACGGTAAGCGGCATCAATACCGACACGAACACTAATCCCACATCAACGGTCAAGACGATCTGGTAGAACTTGGCTGAATTGAACCAGGAAAGGGGCTGTTGGCTTGCCAACAGCCCCCTAATTTTTGGTCTGAAACCGATTCCTAGTTGCCGCGGTTCGCTCCGTCATACATGGCTTTGAAGTCCGCCCGCTGCAGTATTTTTTCGGCTCCTGGATCTTTTTTCATTGAATTCAACAGATCAAGAGCCTGACGGCTATCCTGCTGGGCGTCACCTGGATTACCCGCGGCGCGCTCCGCAAGGGCGAGCAAGTAATGAGCACGCGCGTTCAGAGGTTGCATTCCGAGTTGATCGGACCGCAGCAAAGCGCGTTTGAGTTGCTGCTGTGCTCCGGAGTAGTCGCCGCGCTGGATCATCACCTCGGCGATAAGGATGGAGGATTCCACCGAAATGTACTTGAATCCGAGATCGTCGGCATGTTGCAGCAGCGGTTTCAGTATGGCAAGGGCTTCCTGAGAGCGCTTTTCCTCGACGAAGGCTTTGGCTAATTTGGCATTGGCCACCAGAATTGTGCTCGGTTCCTTGCTACGCTTCGCGGCCTGCAGCGCCTCTTGATAGGAAACCTGCGCTGTCTTGTAGTCGCCGGCGTATAAGGAATTGTCTCCGCGCACCCCGAGCGCTTCTGCCAGGACGCTATCGTTCTTGAGTTCGCGCGAAAGTTTTACAGATTCATTGAGAGTAGCCCCGGCTTCATCGCCGCGGCCGGCGAGAGTGAGTGCCTCCGCCGAGGCGTCCATCATTCTGGGCATCCAGGGACTCTGCTCATTCAAGTTCTGAAATGTCAGCAGAGCCTCCTGCTCCGATTTGACAGCTGCTCCGAAGCGGCCCTGATAATCGAAAACGATCCCCAGGCTTTCGGATTCGATTGCGGCACCACGCTGGTCATTCAGTTGGCGGCGCAAGTCGAGCGCGCGCAGGTAGTACGAGATGGCCTTGTCGTACTGGCCCATGTTGACCGAAGTATCGCCAAGGTTGTGAACTGCCTCGACAATGTCCTGCGGCACGTTAGATTTTTCGCGGAACTGGAGCGCCTGCTGGAAATATGTAAGAGCATCCTCGAACTGTCCCTTTTCCGAGTAGGCCGAACCAATGTTATTCAGGCAGATAGCCTGTAAAGCCTCGCTGCCCACGTCGCGCTCCATCTGCAGGGCTTCCTTGTACAACTTGAGCGCTTGGTCGTGATCTCCGGAGTCGTCGGCGAGATTGCCGAGATCGATCAGCGTGTCGCCTAAACCGCGCTTGTCGTCGATTTCGCGCCGGATCTGGAGAGCCTCCTGGTAATCAGTCTGGGCCTCCTTGGTCTTGCCGAGAACCGCCTCCGACCCGGCGATCTCGTTCAAGCTAAACGCCAGCCCGCGCTTCTGGCCGATTTGACGCCAGATCGCCAGCGCCTGGGTTTCGTTGCGAACCACTTCCTCGGGCTTATTCAACATCCGGTAAGCGACAGCCATCAGGTGAAGACTCGTGGCCTTCTGTTCCTGATTGTCGACCTGGACTGCGAGGCTGTACGCGCGGTTGAGAGGATCGAAGCTGCTCTGGGGATCTCCGGTCTTGATATCGATGCGCCCGAGGTCCAGCGTCGCCGCGATGTCCTTTGGATTGGCGGATAAGATCTTCTGGTAGTATTCGCGAGCCCTGGCGAGATCGCCGGAATCCTGATAGAGGCCAGCCAGCGCTGCCTGAACATCGTGATTATCCGGAGAAGCCTTGGCGAGAGTTTCGTACGCTTTGATTGCCTCGGGATAATTTTTTGTGACCTGCGACTGAATGGCCGCGATCAGATACTTCTCCGGTACCGGCAGGTTTTGACTTAGCGCGACAGCTTTTTGTCCAGCCTGCTGCGCCTGGTCGTCATAACCCAGCGCACTGTAACTCTGGGCGAGTTTGGAGAGGCCCAGCGCAAAACCAGGATCTGCCTTCACCGCCGCTTCAAATTGATCGCGAGCTTCCAAATTTCTACCGTCGCGCTGATAGCCAACTCCCAGGTCATAGGCGCGCAGAGCTTCGACCGAGGTCGAATCCGGCTGGAAGGAACTGGCCTTCAGTTCCTTGACGACATTGCCGGGCAGAGCGAGTTTTTCACGGATCGACTCGGCCAGGCGGTCGATGGCTTGGGGGATGTCTTTTTCGCTGGGAATCTCGACTTTAACTGGGACGGAGCGATCGTTCTTAAAATCCTGCAGAGTCGCATCGATCCTGATCACATCACCGAACTTGGCATACTGGCCCCAAACCACGTGTTGAGCACTGCTGAAATCCACGACCCGGCGAATAGTTGCCGGATCCAGTTCCGTGGAAGGAGAAATACGAAGATCGGAAAACAGCTGATGCAAATTGCTGGAACTCACAGTGCGCAATTGTGCTGACTGCCCGATGTCAGTGGTCAGCATATCTGCAACGCTGGAACCGAGCCAATCGAGACTGGCATCGCCCGAGGCATTGCGAAATGGCAAGATGGCCAGCGACTGCACGGGGCCCTGTTTTGCAGCAGGAGGCGAAAACACGGCACCCCGGAACATGTATCCGACGATGGACAGGACAAGCACCGTCACAATACCAGCCAGCAACGGCCAAGGGAGTGTCTGGCCCCATGGTTTTACATCAGCGTGAAAGCCTAAGGTGGCGGCCGCGATCTTACCTTGCCAGGCATCGAGATCGTGGAGCATTTCGCCGGCAGTCTGATAGCGCAACGCGGGATCGCGTTCGAGGCACTTACTGACCACCGCACTCAGGCGGCCGGGAATCGTTTTGTCAAGGTCAGAAACAGGGATGGCGCGTTCCTGCGTGCGCTTGATCAGGCTGGCTAATGCGCTCTCAGCACGGAAAGGCATTTTGCCGGTGAGGAGTTCGTAAAGAATCAGCCCGGCAGTGAACAGATCGGAGCGCTGATCAAGTTCCTTGGCCAGGGCTTGCTCAGGCGACATGTATTCCATCGTGCCGACGAGGGCGCCAATCTGGGTCATGCCATCGCCTTCCATGGTACGGGCGAGGCCAAAATCCATGACCAGGATGCGGCCGGTCTTCTCCTGCATAATGTTCTGCGGCTTGAGGTCGCGGTGGATCACGCCGACGCTGTGTGCTGCCTCGAGCGCCTGGCAAACCTGCTGCATGATTTCGACGGCCTCGGCCGGGGAGAATTTCTTTTTCTCTTGAATAAGCGAGCGCAGGTCGAGGCCTTCGACAAACTCCATCGTAATGAACTTCACGCCGTCGGCATCCCCCAGGTCGTAAATCCGAATCACGTTTTTGTGTGTGACCTGACGCGAGAGCAGAAGCTCCTGCTTAAATCGGGCGAGGATCGAGGGATTCGAGGCCATCTCCGGACGGATGAGTTTCAGGGCGACAGGGCGGTCGAGCTCGCGATCCTGCGCCTTATAGACTGCGCCCATTCCGCCTTCGCCAAGAAGTTGCAGGATTTCGTAGCGGCCGCCCAGCACATCGCCCGGTTGCAGGCTGGGCCCGGGAGTCTGGGGACGCGTGAATCTGGAACTGAGCGGGGGTAGGGGCGGAAGCATGCCCTCGATCATCGTGGCATCGGGATCAACGAGGGGGCTCGCATCCACGATAGTGGCATCGGGATCAGCAAATTTTGGCTGAGACACGGCGGGCCGACTGGGGAAATCTACCTGGGTCGGGCTGTCGGAATCCAAGGGAGGGTTAGACCCGGAGCTGTCACCTTTTGCGGGTGCGCCGACACCGCCTGGACGTGCGGCTTTTCCCCGATCGTGGGGGCTTTCGCGTGGATTCCGCTCTTGCATTTTTGCTGGCCCAGCCTGCAGATGCCCCACAGTAGCCGCGCCCAGCGCCCCAGTACACCAGACGTCGCCCCGAAGGCAGAGAAAAGTACGTTCGAAGTATATACGGGAAAAAACTTCTTATAGGAGTATATACGGGGTAGCTTCTTATGCTGGCAAATTCTTTAGTTAAGTACCCCTCCGGCTATCAATGCGAAACGATAGTGCACGGGCGGTTGACCGGCCAAAGCATTAGCTTGGATAAAAAGAATTGAGTAACCGTGGTGGAAGTTTATCGGTGAGGCTTTTCGCCGGCCCATCACGACGTCATTGCGCTCATTCCACTAACAGATTATTAGCTCTGAATGAGCCAATAACCACATCCACTCGATGCCCGCGCTTCACGGCTAGGGTCGGGTTCGAGAAAGCCATCCAGTAAGTCATGCCCGCCTTGGGAGTGCTGCTCTGCCGCAGTTTTCCGATCTTGTCCATCTGAGGGATCACGAGTTTGACGCCGGCCTGCGCGTCGAACAAGTGAGGTTCGACCTTCTTGTCATTGAGGGCTGCGGCCTTCTGCGGATCCAAAACCCGGTAATTAAATCGAATGAGTTGGCCCGACTCCGCCACCTTGACGCGGAGTTCGCCAACCCCCCAAACTCCCTCGTAATACATTTCCGCGCGTCGCGAGTAGAGACCTACCTGAGTGCCTTGCCAAACCGGTGCAGGCCGCGTCACCGGCTTCGCGGGAGTGGTCGATTGGGTTGTGGCAGGCAATTGAGTCGCCGCTCCAGCCGCCGCTTGCTGGATGCCGGATGAATGCCCGGTAGCCGCCGATAAAACAGAAATGCCGCCCGCAAGGACGGACATCAAGAACACGACCGCGCAAAACAGTTTCCTGCTCATACCAAGGGCCCTCCATCTACCGCACTCGAAACCTGAAAAATCTTATTGGGGGAGGAGTGAATAGCCTACACGAGATCCCTGCTTAGGGCGACGGCTGGTTTGCCGTCGCCCTGAGCTGGGGACTAATTGGCGCTGAAGCCTGCGCTCGTCTGGCTCGCTGTTGCCAACCCCGTACCGGTTGCGGTGACATCAGCAGTGGCTGTTGCTGTTGACCCTCCAGGAGCATACTGCACGTTAATAGTGCAGTTGCCGCCGGGATTCACGACGGCGCCCGAGGTGCAAGTGCCGCCCGTGATGGAGAACGTCCCGCCAGTCGCACTGGTCTTCGTCACTGTCGGAGCAGTGGAAAACGTGAACGGTCCGGCCGTAACTCCGGCTGCGATGTTCCTGACTGTGATCGTGCCGGTTTTAGTTGTCGTGTTCGCCGGCGTGCTAACGAGCGACGGTGAAGGTGCGGAGAACATCAGCGTTGCTCCCGTAACCTGGAACGCTCCCAACAGGGTTGAGTTGCCACTACTCGTATCCACCGTCACGTTCTTGGGTCCGAGTCCCGTGGTTCTCGGAATCACGCAGGATGCGCTGACCGAGCTTGCGCTAGGCGTCCCGCTCAGCGTGCAGGTGATTCCTCCAGTAATGGTCACAGCGGTCGCACCCTCGAGATCCGTTCCGGTGAGGGTCACGCCCACCGTGGTCCCGCGAACACCCGCACCCGGCGTGATGCCGGTCAGAGCCGCGTTGCCCACGGGGAATGGAATTGCGTTCGTCCGTCCCAGGTTCGCATCAGGTGTGACAACCAGTATGGTCCGTCCTCCACCGATTGACGCTGTTGCGGTCGCGGTGCAGGTTCCGGTTACGGTTGTGGACGACGCTGATCCAAACGTGCAGCTGACTCCGGTGCCACTAACCGTGATGGCGGTGGCATGCTCCAGATCGACGCCGGTAAGCGTCACTGGCACACTCGAGTTGCGGCCGATCGACGTCGGACTGACCGAGGTGAGCGAGGCACCATTTACGGTGAACGCTCCGGCCACGCTGACGTTTCCGCCCGCATTTGCGATGGTAACGGTTTGACCACCCAGAGTAGCGGTGCTTGGGATGGTGAACGTTGCATCGATGGTTGTGCTGGTGATGGTGCCCAGGGCCGCCGTGACACCGCCGGTCACGGTCACCGTGGTCGTAGCGGTGAAGTTCGTACCAGTGATGACCACAGGTACGGACGTTCCCCGATAGCCGCTGTTGGGAGTGATGCCGCTGAACGTCGGAGCACCTCCGGCTCCGCCTTGGAACTCAACGGCTCCGGGGTCATACGCAGCAGCGTTGGCCGGATCTGGACGCGGATTGCCGAAGTAATCCGTGTGCACAGTCGCTACGCTAACTGGAATATTGTCAATTGCCCCCGCGATGGAGTAATTGGCAAATGCGTTCCCGCCACCGTAGTTCCCAAATGCGCCGCCCGTCAGTGAATCGTCACTCGTCGAAAGCGGACCCCAACTGACGTTGATCCAGTTGTTGCCTTCGTCCACCGTCGCGGATGGAGTCAAGCTAAAGACCGGGTTCGGCGTGGTTGCGTCAGCAATACCCGGAGGCACGCCATACCCACTGGGTCCTCCGCAACCATCCGCCACGGTGCACGTTGGAGGCACGCGGGAACCGTTGCAATATTGGCTGACAAAGTTGGGATTAAATCCGGCGTTGTGCTCGCCTGAAGCTGTGTAACCCGGATCGTCGAGCAATGACCAGGTCGGATGGAGAGCAAAGCCCGAGCCGGTGCTGGGCCCCGGTTTGGAGTCGCCGCGGACGCCGATATCCCAGTAGCTGACGCCCGTGGTGCACTGGCCGTAAGCCGTCTGCACCGGCGCGTTTGACCCGGTGAAGGCGTCGAACAAGGACACTAGGTTCTGCTGGTTCAGGCTTCCCTGGCCCAGGTTACCCACGCCAATGATGAAGGCACGGTTCTGCCAGATGATGTTGCCTTGCAGCAACGGGTCAGAAAATGCCTGGCACGGATAGGTGCTGCCAAACGGGCACTTCAGGGTCAACCCGGTCAGACTCGTGGCGAACACTGGCGAATGCTGTTCGGTGGTCACGCCAGCCGATTGCGGACACGAAGCCGTGTTCGCGCCGCTGGGACCGGTCTGCGTGCAGTTCCCCGCCGGCGCACTGGCCTCAGGCGTCCCGATGCTTTGGGTAAGGACACCCGAAGAGGCCAGCGAATCGTTGCTCGAGATAGTGTTGTTGAGGATCTTCACGTTCAACGAGTCTTCCAGCGAGATTCCGCCACCATCCCAACCCACTACGTTGTTGACGATAATGTTGTTGGTGATGCTGGCGCTGTTCCAGTATTGAGGTTGCGAGAAGAAAGTCGAAACGTCCGTACCGTTAACCTGCTGCAGACGGATGCCGCCGCCGCTGCCGCTCTCAGCCGTGTTGGCCTGGATCAGGTTGGCGTTGATCGTCAAATTCGGGCCGGTGCCGTCGCTCAGTCCCGGCGGGCAATCCTGGTCATCCTGATTTCCGCAAACCGGATCCGTATCCGGCGTGCCCATAACGATGATTCCGCCACCGTTCGTGGGAATGGTGGGGTTGGTGCTCTGGTTGAGAATGATGGAGTTGTGCTCAATATCGCCGTCGTAGATGAATCCCATGTGGGCGACCCCTCCACCTTCGGCCGAGCTGATATTTCCGCACACCCAGTTGTACTGGAATTTGTAGTAGTCGGAGCCGGTGCAGAATGTGGCGCCGCCGCCTCCTGCCAGAGTTCCAGAGAACAATTCATCCCCGAGTGACGAGTTGCTGGCGATGTAGTTGTTGTGCACGTTGACGTGGTTGTCCAGGCAGTATGGCAAATGGGTGCCGAGTACCGGGATCCATTGGCACGAAGGAGGATTGTCGGGGACGAACTCTCCTATCGGGGCACCGGGGCCGGAACTGCCTTCCTGGTCTACAACGGTCAGAGCGATTGGGAATTCGCCCTGGCCGACGGTGATGCCGCCCGAGAGCGTGCCAGCGTTGTTGTAAACCCGGTTGTTGGCAATTTGCAGGTTATGCGCCCAGCCGTGGACGAAGATGCCGCCACCGCCCTGGGAGCTGTCCCTGACCGTGAGCCCATCAATCGACGACGGGTTGCATTCGAAGTTGCTGGGGTACGGGTTGGGAACGAGTTCGGTCTTGGTTGATCCGGTTGGCGTGGTAGTCCAGCAATAGGAGTATTGGGGACCCAGCGCCGCTCCTTCATCGTCCGGATTTATTGGAACGTCCTGCAGGAGCAGAGCGTCGGGCGGGTATCCGCCAGGCTCGGAACCGTCCGTCCAGGGGCTTTCTCCCTGTGAGACCCAGACACCCTTGGCCAGAACAGTTATTCCAGCTCCCTCATAGGCGCCCATTAGCGAGGGCTCTTGCAACTGTTCGGCGAGGTTGCCATTTACCGTGGCATCCCAGCCAACAACTGCTTCCAGCGGCAAGCGGTCAACTTGTGGAACATTGACTTGTCCGACGAAATAATTCCAACCCGCATCCGGACAACTATAGGTGCCAGTTGGATCATATGTAGCGGCCGTCCCGGTGGCAGAGGTCGAACCGACCGGCACACCGTTCAGCGTCAAGCCGAACAGACAGTTGACATGGCGGCGCCACGGATCCAGTTGCTTGCCCGCTGGTTCGGCATTGGCATCGATGATGGACGTAACCGCGCCCACACCTTGCAGCCGGACAGGCTTCCACATAAGTAACATTTCGTTGTGGGCGGCAGAAGTTTTGCCGTTTACCCCACTGGTTGTGCAGGATGCAGCCGTTGTGGTCGATGCGCCGCTGGTAATCGTGCAAGTCGGGTCGATCATCAGCAAGTCGCCCGGAGCAGCCGCGTCAATCGCGCTCTGGATCGTGCTTGCGGCGTTCACGTGAGTGGGAGATTTGCCGGCGATGGTGACGGTAACCGCATCAACCGACTGCCGGCCATTGCCTGCGGTGATGATCAACTCGCCGCATTTTGCCGTGGCTGACTGGCCCGTCGGCAGAGTGCCCTGGTACTGCTTCTGCTGTTGTATTCCGCAAGCGGGAACACCAGTCGGAACCGTCACGGTGATCTGCGTATCGGACCAGCCTGTGATGGTTGCCGCCACTCCGCCGATGGTGACTGCGGACTTCGTGTTGCAGGTTGTGCTGGACGCCGTTGGGCTTGTGCACTGAGCGCCGAAGCCATAGTGGCGGCCGACGGTTTTCAGATTGAAAGGAGCCGCGTTGGCCGATGGACCGGCATAAGCAGTGTTATTCACCTGCACATTGCCCAGCGAGTTGATCGTCAGCGTATGGCCGGGAGCGCTGACCCAGGGTCCAATTCCGTCACCGTCCACTTCCGCGACCGCCGGGGTGGTGTCCGGGTAGCTGCAGTCCACATTGTTGTAGCCCGCACCGATATACGCCTGGGTGGGCACAACGGGAGTATCGTTGTACGTCGTCAAGCCAGGCATGAAGGGATTTTCATAGCAGAAATCGCTATATGCCGGGTTGTACAGAGGATCGGTGATCATCTGCCCGTAGGTCGGCGAGCTTGGGTTGGTGTCCAGGATCGGGCCTGGGTCGTTCATGCACTGCACCATGATCGAGGGGGAATACCCGGTGATGTTGGGCGGGTTCACTTCCCAGCTCGAGTAGGTCAATCCGTCATAAGTTCCCCAGTGATCGGAATACACGCGAGAGAGTTCGTTGCCGAGATAATCGCGCGTGGAAACCGGCTCGTTGGGTGGCGAAAACTTCTCCCCGAACATCGGGGCGAATGGATCGAATTCCGACGTGTAATCGTCAGTGATCACGCCCGTGTACTTCGCCGCGATGTGGGTCGAGGTGAAGATGGCGAACTTCGATCTTACTGACATCTGGTTCTGCAGGTTCACTTCCTTGCGGTCGCAGAGAGGCCGAGTCGCTCCCGCAAAGGGCGCCACTTCCTGAACCTGGGGATAGATACTCAGGAAGTCGGGTACAACGCGCATCTCGCCCACGCATGGCCAGACTGGATCCTGGAAACCAGGGAAGCCCGGGACGCCTGAGAGTTCATCCGACAAGCCTAACCCCGTCGTCGAGTTCTGGAAGTTGTTGGGGTTGTAGCCTTGGTTGCCCTGGTTGTACATGGAAGCCACGGAAGCCTGGTCAGGGATGATGAAAATGAAGCCGCCGAGACCACCGAACTCCTGCGTGACCGGTGCGATGAAGTTGTCGCCGATCAGGAGGTTCTTGTCTTCCTCCTTATAAACTTCATAGCCTGGAGGCATGATCACTTCCAGCACGTACTTTCCGGGCGGCAGCATGGGAGTGCCGAACCGATAGTGGTCAGTCGAATCGGGATTCGCGACGCAAACCGTGCAATTGGTGCCAGCCATCGAGGCTGTCACGCCATTCGTGGATCCCACCGTAGAAACCAGTTTTCCGTTCGCCGGGTTGATACCCAGTGAACTCGGGAAGAAATATTCGCCGTCGTATGGGGCCGGCTGCAGCTGGTTCCAGACGTGCATCGCGTCATAGCACTTGTACTGCGAGTTGTGGGGGAGCGTGTGCAGCGTGCCGCCGTTATGGATCGAGTTGTACCAGTCAAGGTAGTTCGGCTGGTCATACAACGTGAAGAAGAACAGGTCCTGGTTAACCGCACCGTTGGCATTCGTACCTTGACCGGGGCAGTTCATGTAAGGCAACGGGGTGCCCGTAGTGGGATCGAGATAGTTCGGATAGAACCCTTGCGCCCAATCATCCCAACTGGTGGTCTGGGTTGTGTCTACCATGGTCAGGGTTGGCGTCACGCCATCCGCGGCGAAGCCTTCCTGGTAGAGGTTGATGGTAACGCGCGGGACATTCGACTCCCAAGGCTGTTGGACCATTTGCGACGCATCATCAAAAGGACGCGTCGAGGCGTAGGCAACGATTCCGTGAATGCCACCATTCTCGCCCGCCGGGTAAGTAGTGGCAGTGGTAGCTCCTGGGGGAGTAGAGGTGACGTTCACGCAAGCCGGCGGACAGGATGCATACGGCGCTTTGCCGAAATCAATCCAGTTGCCCTGGCTTGTCATGCCCGACCAACCCTCGGAATTAACCCAAGGCGGATCGATACGGCCGGTAGAAGCGGTTGACGAGCTGGGGATCGCTGTGCCGGCTGCGAAGGAAGCAGCTTCCGCCGAGCAATCCGCCGTTTTGCAATAGACCGCGCCGGGCACAGATAGATCGGCTGGCAAAGGAACTCCCTCAAAGGTGTTCGCCAGGAAATTGTAGGCAGTCGAAGTTCCGCACGCGCGGGCTCCATTCCCTGGACCGCAGAAGGGGGAACCGTCGGCAGGGCCGCCGGAGTCGTACACGGTGTGGATACCCGTAGTTTTGTACCGGGTCGAATCCGCTTCCACGACATACCAGTTGAACAGCGGGAACGTTTCGTTATAGTTGACAACGCCGTTGAAGTCCGTCAACGCAGAGTTGGCGTTGTGCCCATCGCGGTAGTGAATCATCGTGTAGAGGAACGGAATCCCGATCTCGTTGGGTTCCCATATTCCATCTTTGTTGTCGTCGATGAAGGTGCGGGTGTAGAGATTCGCCTGCCACTGCTGGACGCCGATATTGCCCATGTGCAGAGTTTGTCCGCCCGGGCAAGCGGTGGCGTTGGTGGGTTGGTTGGGGGCAGTACTCGTACATCCCACGTTCGCCGGCGTGGACAGACCATCAATGATCTGGTCATTCCATTGGTCGCCGATGGTCAGTCTCCAGTTGCCGCCAGGGACGTTCGTGAACCTGAAATTCCCGTTGGCATCGCAGAAGGTGAACTGGAAGTCCTCGCCATCGGGGTCGCCTAAACTGACCCAGCACTGGGTCCAGATGAGCGCATCGCGTGAACCGCTAGGGTAGAGTCTCTGGTCTGGTGTGCGACTCAGGCGTTGGACGTCCACTTGCCCGTCGATGGTGTTAGTGCAGGGACCGACCGCGCCCGGGCTGCCGAAGCCGGCGCAAACATCGTTGTGCCGCGCATTGATGATTGCCGGGTTCGCAAAACCGATGGCCACGTGATATCCGGCCGGACCATACTCCTGGAAGTAGCTTGGCTCGCCGATGCGGATGAAGGAATCATGCGGATGCTGACCATCGAGCGTGTTGGTCTGCAGCCACTGTTCGCCGCGGGCAATCCGGTCCGCTCCCGGGTAGGCTTGCACGCTGAATTTTTCCGGCATGAGGTTGGCGATGACCGCCTGGCCCGCCAATGGAGATAAAGTAGCGTTGTCGGATTCATACTTCGGGCAGGTCACGATCATGCCGGTGATGCCCCCTGGGTTAGTGGCGCCCGGTAGTCCGGCTCCGGCGCCCGCCGAACCCATGCTCGCTTCGGCCGAGATCGGGCAGGCGTCGAGTCCGGTCACGGGATCGATGGTACCCGCCAAACTATTTGACAGCGGCTGGTTGAACTCGTCGTAGGTGTCTTGCCCGGTGACATCGCCGAGTCCACCGTAGGTATCCCACAGAACGATGTTGAAGCTGCCCAACCCGTTCTCCACAGGGGCAACCGTGCCGCTTCCGCCTCCGCTATCCTGCTCGCCGTTCACCGGGTAGTCGTCTTCGAAAACGATCAGCGAAAGCTTACCCGTGGGCAGCGGTGTTGGAAGGGAGAGCACTTTCACGGTTGTATTCGCGAAGGTTTGTGTTCCGTTGCAGGCGTTCGGCCCACCCAGTATGTTGCAGACCGGCGCGATCGGAGCGCCGCTCATCGTGTGTCCGCACTGCGTATTACCTACAGGGGCTTCTGCGCCCAAGGCTGGGCATTGCGGAGCGCCCACGTAAGCCGGGAATGGATTGGCCGCATCCCCCGGCAACACGGAAATGTAGTAACGCTTGGAGGGATCGAGAACGACCTGGCTGGGATTCACCGGCGTAAAACCATTCCCGGTCGGATCGGGCCGGCAGGCGCCGTTGCCCAGGTCGCACACCGCAGCGATGTGCTGTCCAGCGGTAGCACTGCAACCAACTGGATTTCCGGGGGAAGTGCAGGCTGGCCGCGTGTCGAGCATCGTTTGGCCAGCTTCGCACGACATAGGCCCGGTGCAGCCCTGGGCAACGTAATCGGCATTACTGGTATGGAATTGCACGCCAAATGTCGGAATCGTGCTCTGTCCCGAGGGACCAACCACGGCGGGGCAGCCCGGCGTGGTGATGCTGCTGTTGGTGGTGCAGTTCGGATCGACGTAGAACGTTTTGTCTTCTTCAATGATCCATTTGTAGTCGGGGAACGGTACCAAGCCAGCGATGCAAGCGCCATTCCCGTTGCAGTTGTTGTACGCCTGGGCATCCAGCACCTTGACCTGCAAGTTACTCGGCGGAGGGAATACCAGGGTGACGGTTGCGCCGGGACTAACACTCTGTATCCCATTTGAGTTTTGCGCGTAGTAGTTAAATTTGAAACAGTTGGATCCGGTCGGGGCAGTACCGGGGCAGGCAGTGTTCGAGGTTGCTGACCCCACAGAAAAGACGAACCCGCCGTTCGGATCCATGAGCAGAGAGGCACCTGTCGGTGCCGTTGGAGCGGTAGTCCCGCTCGTAACCACGGTCAGAGGTAAGTTGTTCGGGTCCGAGTCCACCGAGAGAACACCGGGCGATGGAATCTTGATATAGGTGGCTACCCGGGACGTGTATGTGATGGCGTTCGCAGTTGGAGGGCCCGTCAGCGAGGACGCGGCCAGGGAAACCGTGGTGCAGAGGCCGGTCGTACCCGCAGCCGCGCCGTTCGCGCAATATCCGAAAGAATCTGCGGTCGTGCCCGGATTGGGCATATAGGTAAACGTGCCATTCGCACAAATCCCTGCCACTGGGCTTGAGGGCAAGACATTGCAGGTCACCGAGCCGTGGGCGGGGGGAATCACCAGCTCGACGCCGTACACATTGACGTCGTTAGCGATCACGCCCCTGGACGGATCTGAAATGACGAGGGGAATGCAGGAAGTCGCGGTTGATGCGCAAGGAGCAAGGGAGCCGTAAATATCTGCGTTGGCGGCCGCGGTGGCGAAGACGCCACTGCCTGCCGAAACCGGGAGGGTAGATCCATTGACGCCGATGTACGCCAACATTCCGGCATCGCGTATAGAAGAATTGGCCGACAGACTTAATTCGCGGTCGTAGATCGGGAGCGACGGCGGCACTCCGCCGACGGTTGCTGCGGCGGGCACATTGACCATCACGTCGTAGGTCTTACCCGCAGCCATGAAGACATCAGTCTGGACCCGCGGAGCCTTCAGGTTCGGGACCGGGTTGCCATCCTCCGCGATCAACTGGAAGCCGTTTACGACCGTGGATGCTCCGGTGCCATCAAAGCCAGTGGTTTGCGAGCCAACGATCGACGGCACGTGCATGTGGAGGCCGGCGTTCACGAGGCGGACGAGAACCGTACCGGTGGCCGAGAATGTCGTGACCGGGGCAGCAGGTGTGCCACCAGCCGTCGCCGGAAACAGCGAGCGTCCCGGATTGGTCTTGTCGAATGCTTGCCCATTAATCAGGTAATAGAAGGGCGTGTAATTCACCGCCGGTGGGTAGCAGGTGTGCGCAGTGCCACAGCCGCCTGTAGTGACAACGGCTGTTGCTGAGGCACCGGTGCCCGTTCCACCCGTGATCGCGATTGTCGGGGTGCTAGTATAGGCTCCGCCCGCGGACGTCAAAGTAACGGAGTAGACAACGCCGGGTGTTCCCGTGACCGTGGCGGTTGCCGCAGCACCCGTACCAGCCCCGTCGTTGATGGTGACGGTCGGCGCCGAGTAGTTGCTGCCAGGATTGGTGATGATAATCCCAGTGATTACGCCATTCGCCACGGTGGCTTCGGCTGACGCCCCAGAGCCTGTGCCGTCGGTGATGGTGACTGTGGGACTTGTGTAACCGGTTCCACCCGCGGTCAGGTTGATGTTTGATATGAAGCCGCCGAGTTGAGCGGTCGCAGTGGCGCCACCGCTCCCAGTACCCCCGCCTGTAATCGCAACCGACAGGGGCGCTGTATACCCGCTGCCTCCGCTGGTCAAGTTAATGGATGTGACTTGACCGGTGTTCATCTCCGACCACACTGCAGTCTCGCTGAAGCCGGCGGTCCGGACAGCCAAGTCAACTGCTTTGTTCTGCACCGGATCAATTTCACTGAACTCGAGCGGAACTTCCGCGTTGTATTGCACTGCCGGAAGCGCCACTTGAGTGGCCGCAGTCGCCGTTGGAGGTGTGAACGCGGGATATGCCGTGCCCAGTGCTGTACTGGTGGGGGCGGTGGTGACGACTAACATGCCGATCAGGCCCATGGGTACCTGGATCGAAGGATGAGTACCGGACTCAAGCAGATAAGTACCCGGCCGGAGAGCGTTCCAGGTGAGCGATGTTGCCGAGGTTGTGCCCGGAGCAACCGCCGCCACTTCCGAGGCCATAGATTGAACCCGCGGCCCTTGGACCGGCGGCGTCCCTGAAGCGCCAGCTTGTGGAGAAGTGCATGGGGTGCTGGGCGGCGTGGCGCCGGAGGCGATAAACCAAGTCACGCACCCCTGCGCGTTGGCGTGGTTGGGGCTCGGCGTAGTGGTTCGCGAGGTGCCGAGGCCGCCGCCTACCTGACCAATGATCACGATCGAGGTGGGAATGTTATTCGCAGTCCCGCCCGCCGCTGGAGTAAATGAAAGGTTGTTGGTCAAGTTGATGGTCAGGCTTGCTCCACCGGAAACAAACGGAACGGTGATCTCGATCGGGGACCAGGCCGGCGCAGCAGCCGCAATGGCTCCGACGCCGGTAGCATCCGTAATCGTCACGGTAGGAGCCGACACATAGCCAGCTCCGTGGTTGGTCACATTGAAGCCAATGATCTGACCGCCGCTCACGATAGCGGTGGCTGTGGCCGTAACATTCGTCACACCGGTGATGGCACCCGTCGGTGCACTGACGGTGACGGTGGGCGAAGACGAGTAGCCCGACCCGCCATTCAGCAGATAGACTCCGCCCAGAGCCCCCATGGCCGCAGAGGACGCGGCGGGATTCGCTCCGCTCAACGGGGCGCAGGTCGCCGTCGAACCTGAAGCAGCGGCGCTGCAACTGTAGCCCCACATGGGCAGCGTCGTGCCATCCGGCAGAGTGGTCGTAGTCGGCCCTGCTGTCAAGTTGACCACTTGCTGGCCGAAGCCCGTCGCGGCCGCAAAGAGAAGGAACGCGCTCAATAGGACTGCGGCCTTCAGTGTAGTCATCGCCTTGGAATCGTTGATACGGATCATTGTCGTCGCCCTCTCGTGGTGTTCAGTGCTCGACACAAATCTGAGTTTCTTGTTTGCCCAGTGCTGATCGGGGGATGTCAGCCTGACGGGCCTTTCAAAGCAGGCGCCCAAGCCTGCCCTACTTGCTCTCATCGATTGCAAATTCCCGTGAATCCACCAGCAGCATCATCAACATGCCACCGGGAAAGACGTTATTCGTGGTGATCTCGCGCTCGTTATGCGAGTGCCACATAAAGGCCCAGCCGCGCTCGTTGGCGGGGTTGGCCTGCACGTTCGCAGGTTGCAAGTCCGTGCAGTTAGCATTGTTCGTGGTGTCGCAAGCAGGATGAGAAGCGCGCAGACTCGCATCCGGGCCGAGGTATGGAGAACCACCGTACCAGGCACCGTTGGTGAAGACATCTGGATCGGGGAAAGTGGCCGGGCCGCCCGAGGCGACGTCGCCGAACGGGTTCACCTGGATCGGCTTGTTGTGGTCCTGGCACCACTCGTAGTAATTCAGAGCCGACGGGTTCCCGGTGTTGTAGCCGTTAGCGTCTGGAATGCACGGCAAGGAAGCGAGGGGATCGGTCGGAAATGGACTCGCGCTCTCAGCGCCCAGGTTCGCAGTCGCCGTTCCGCCTGCTCCGGCAGCTAGGCTTGCTGTCGCGTCGGTATAAGTGAACGTGCTGGTCATGGCACCAGGAGCCACGGACGTCGCTACAAACGTCCCGTTGTATCCGGCCGGAGCGCCCGCAACCGTTACCATCGAATTAGTAACGAAAGCAGCGGGAAGCGTGCCGCTGACTGTGGCTGTCACACTATTTCCCGCCTCACTGATAGCAGTGATCGTGAACGGAGGCGAAGTTGTGTTCCCGGAGCCCGCTGGGTGGTGGCCAAACGGATCCCAGTTCAATCCCCTGCCGCTGTAATAGAAAATTCCGTCGAACGACTCGCCCGGGGTCGTATCCGTGTTGAACATCAAGACACCCGCAAGACTGCTCTTCGGGTTTGTCGGACTGAGAATCAAGTCTCCGTCACGAGCCAGAATGCGAACGTGGTTGGCATGCTCGTGGAAGGGATGTTGCCAGCGTCCTTGGCCGATGGTGCGAATCAACAGCAACTCGCCGGGATGAATGTGCGGGTTGCCGTTGTAGGGCTGGTGGGGATACTCCGATGCATAATTGGGATCCATGAGGTCCGGCATCGAACGTCCATTGATCAGAAAATAAGCGGGGTGATAGGGCTCAGTCTGGACGTCGAGACTGCATCCCATTACTCCTGGAGTGCAGCCATACTTGGCTTGGACTTGTGCCTGTGCCTGCTTGTGAATCCGGGGATCCATCTCGGCCCACTGGAACAGGTATTCGCGGTCGTAGCAGCTCTTGGGATGGTCGTAGGCTGCAGTCGACAGGCGGAAATCCTGCTCAGGAAACCCAGCGATGCCCGTGCGGGTTCCGTAATCCACCTTTCCATACAGGTTGGTGAGAGTGTTGCCGTTGGCGCAGTTGGTAGGAGGATTCATCGGCAGCACAATTACGGCGCCATAAAGGCCCATCTCGATCTGGAGGTCGCCCTGAGTTCCGCTGTAGTAGGGATGTGTCCCTGGGGCTGTAGCGGTGAATGTGTAGGTTACGGTCTGCGTGGGCGCCGCTTCGCACGTTAGCAATCCCTGCACTCCGACCGGCGTTGTGGCCGAGCAACTGGTCGAGACGTTGAATCCTGGAAATAGGATCGAGGTGTTGCCCGCGGCGGTGGGCAGATTATTGCTCAGGTTAACGATGACCGTCTGCCCTTCCGTGACAACCATGGTGGGACCGGGAACTTGCATGGTGTTGCAAGCTGGGGCGAACTGAAACGTTGCCTTCGGGACGAAACTCGGCGATGACCCGGAGACGCATCCGTACCCCCAGGAGTAAACCGCCTCGCCATCTGGCTGGTTCAGGAAGCTGTCCTGAGCCGTCAAATTGAAGGTCCCAACCGTTCCTGTGCCGGTGATTCCGGGAGCCGCAGCGAAGGCGGCTGGCGCAAGCAACAGCGTTACCGCCACGATTAGCGCCAGGAAGAGTTGCGTCTTGGACGTCGCGTTTTTCATGTTCATCGGCCTCATTGCTGCTCTCCTAGTTGCAAACGTTTCCAAACGTGTCACTCGTGACGCTGTTGCAGATGTGGACCTCGGTCATCATGCCGCCAAAGTTTTCGGCGTCATTTGAGAGCCTGAAGAGATCGGGCTCGTAGAGATAGAAGGTGCTGCCCGCCGGGTACAGTTTCGCAGCGCACCCCGTGCCCAGATAGGCGCTGCAGCCATCGTCACTGGCATCCAGAATCACGTCGAGCGATTCGCCGCCGCCCAGAGTGATCGAGTTGGTATAGAACTCGGTGTTGTTGCCGTCCTGGTCGCGCAGCAGCTTGGCGTTGAATCCCACCTCATGCATGGGAACGCCCAGGCTCTGCAAGGTGAAGTATTCCGCGACTGAGAGGTTGACCAGCCGCAGAGAAGCCTTTCCGCCCACCGGAATGTTGATGATGGCGGGAAGCGGCTGCGAGTAATGCATCTGGCCATCGGTCGTGACTGTGGCCTGAGGACCCGGGGCGACCGTGTCGGGATAGCTCCGCCCGTTCAGGAGGAAGTATTTGTCATTCATGTCGACAAACATTTCCGGGTTAAAGGTCATGCCGATGAAGTGGAAGTTCGGATCGAATCCATGCATCTGTACGGGGTAAACCACGTCGTAACAGGTCGAAGCGTCGCCGTCGTTGTAGACGTATTCCGGCGTAGTCCCCTCGGAGGACGGTTTGGTGCCATTGCAGAGGGTACCTGCCGCTGGTCTCGTGGCACCGCTGTTGATGGCCGGCATGGTAGCGCTGCACAGGATGTCAGCGGCGGTATTGCAAACGGTGCGTGGATCCACTACCGGATTCGTCGTGGGCTCAGTGATCCCATTCTGGTATCCGAGAAATGTGTAAAGGTTTCCATTTGTGGGCACGCGATCTTGCCGGGGCCTCACATAAACCTGGCCCACCATGCCCATCTGCAAGTGCTCAGGCGGGGTGATGTGGCAGTGCCAGAAGTAAGTGCCGGCATCGGGAGCGAGATAGTAGTAGGTGAAGCTGGCGCCGATGTTAATGGCGATGGACGCATCCGGAACGCCGTCATAGAACGAAGAAGCGTTGGGGTAACCGTGGAAGTGGACCGTATGCTGCTCGAACAAGTCGGGGCGCATGATCATGCCGACGTTGGTAAGGGTCAGGAAGAATTCGTCGTCCTCGTCAAACGCGAACAGAGGAGCCGGAATATTTCCGTTCATCACGCCGATATCCATGATCTGGCGTGGGTCGACGTGTCCGTCGATTACTGGAGGGGTAGCGGCGGTCGCAGCTAAATCGTTGCCGGTATCGGAGGCCAATCCCGCGGTCGTGTCGATGTACTGGAAGGCATATTCCTGAAATCCGTCCGGGGTCATGGCGCTTGCGGTGGCCACGCAGCTGACGGTCCAAGTACCCGCGTAGCCAGCAGGCGTTGGGGTCGGCCCCTCAGCTACAGCGTTGCTAATTGTGACTTGTTGTCCAGCGGCAAAACCGGAAGGCGCGTCTGTCCAGGCCGATACCGTATTAGCCGAAGCGGTCGTGGTGGGGCAGCCAGGAACCGTGGCTCCCGGGTAAAGGGCAGCAGTCACCGGGCCCTCGACGAGGTTGCTGACCGTGACGACATTTACGACATCGGGGGCCAGTCCGACCGCGCCGTTCCACGTAAATAGCGGGTTCACCGTTGGGGGATTGCTTGAGGGCCATGGCTGGGCACCGCTCACTGCGCCATCAGTCGTTGCCGGATCGCCGCGCACCAGATATTGGCTAGTCCCGGTGCCCGGATACGGCGTGTTGAAGACGTACGGAAACTGCAGACCTGTGCGCCCGGCGGCAATGTCGGCCAAGCCGGAGAGCGGTCCGAAAGCGAACATGAATACCTGATTTCCGTCGGCCATCGTCGAGAAGCCGTCGCCGCCCGAGATCTGCATACACTTGATGGCACCGTTCACGGTGCCTGCAACCGGCGTCACAAAGTCCCCGCTCGTTCCCCCAGGGAGACCCATGGACGGGGGATTAAACTGCGTCGGGCCGTTGTATGCAGGTTCTGAGTTATTGCACCCGGGTCCGGTCGGGTTCGTGCTGCAGTTCGTACCTGTTAGAGGGTGCGTAATGGTGCTGGCCGGACACTGCACGCGAAATGACTGCGCGCTCGCGGCTACGGTCGCGAAGGCGACGATGAGTATCGGGATCAAAACCTGGGACGACTTCCTCATGGCGGTGCAGCCTCCTTCCCTACTTAGGCCCTGCAAGCAGTTCCGGGGTACAACCCCTTTTGCAGCACCCACATTCGCGGCTGAATCTATCGGGGGGGGTTACAAATCTGCTTGCGGCTTAGCAATCAGGATGGAGAACTGACAATCAATTTACGTATTTTACAACTTTCGCCATTTGCTGTAGTCAGTCACAACACGGGTAGGACAGACGAACAAGAGCCTAACGAGGTGGGAAAGACCGGGAATGATTAGAAGTTTTTCGAGCCCATAAACTTGTAGCCGACCCCAGCTACGGTCACGATGAACTCCGGACGTTTGGGATTCTGTTCCAGCTTTTCGCGCAGGCTGGAGACATGCATGTCCACAGTACGCGTGAGAGTTTTCTCGCTGTATCCCCAAATGGATTGCAACAGCTCAGAGCGGGGAATGGTGCTTCCGGCACGCTCAATGAAGTAGCGCAAGAGTTGGAATTCGCGGGCGGAGAGATATACGGGCGCGCCGTCGCGCGTGACTTCCGCGCGGCGCAGATCGACCCGAATGGGTCCAAATTGGTGCACTCCGTATCCAGAGCGAACCGGAACTCTTCGCAGCAGAACTTCGATTCGTGCCATCAGTTCGGCAGCTTTGAACGGCTTAGTCACGTAATCGTCGCCGCCGAGTTTGAGACCGAGTACCTTGTCAGTGGTCTGGCTGCGCGCCGTCAGAAAGAGGATAGGAGTGGCGAGGCCGGCCTGGCGAATATCGCGGCAGATATCGAATCCACTGCGATCGGGAAGCATAACGTCGAGGATGATCAGATCGAACGGAGACGTCGTCGCTTTTTCGAATCCTTCCGTCCCATCACTGGCAGTGTCGACCACGTACCCCTCGCTACGAAGCCGTAAGCCTAAAGTGGACTGAACGGACTGTTCATCTTCGATCAGTAAAATACTTTCTTTCATATTGTGTCTATCCTAGTCCTGTTGCTCGAGGAAACAACTGCTTCCCGAATTCTCTCCTTTGCCACAGGCAGGCGAAGAGTAAAGGTGCTGCCCAAACCGACTTCGGAGGAAACGCTGATTTCTCCTCCGAAAATCTCAGCACTGCGTTTCGCAATAGATAATCCCAACCCCGTTCCGCGTATTCGCGCAGCGACAACTTTCGGACTTCGATAGAACGGATCAAAGATATGGGGAAGCTCCGAAGGTTGAATCCCGATGCCGCGATCCTCCACGTGAATCAGTACATCCCTGCGTTGCTGGCGCAGTCTCGCAGAGATTCTGATCCAGCGATTGTCACTTCCGTACTTCACGGCATTCACAATGAGATTTTCCAGGCATTGGGATAACAGCGAAAGATCACCGAAGATAGGGGGCAACCCGGGCTCAAGGTCTTGCTCGATCGTAAATTTCGCGGACTCGAGAAGTGACTTGGTCGACCTCAGTGAATGCGCGATGAGTTCCTCCACGCGGAACTCGCGAAGTGGATGGGACAATGCTGACTGCGAGGTCGCGGAGAATAGCAAGACCTGATCCACGAGTTCCACCAGCCGAGAACCCTGCTCTGTAATGACAGACCCTTGCTCTAGAAGCTGTTCGCGCCCGAGTACGAGACCATCGCGAATATTCTCTGCGGCGGTCAGAATGGCCGTAATAGGGGTTCGAAGCTCATGCGAAATGGATGCCACAAAGTCCATTTGCAACTTCGCCAGTTGCACTGCGGCTTGCATTCTGCTCCGTTGGATAGCCCAAATCGCGAGCATTCCAAACAGGAGTCCGCATGCAACCGCCAGCGTGAGCCTGTCGGTCGAGCGTCGCGATAGCTCAGCAACCGTAGTGAGTTCTCGGGAGGCCTGCTGGTCATACAGAATTTTGATTTCATCGAGATCGTGCCGGACTTGATCGAACTCTGGAACGCCCCGACTAAGATCCAGTTGCACCGCTTCCTTCGGACTCCCTTCAAGAATGAGGCCCAAGACGTCGTCTCGTACTGTGAGATAAGCGCTCCAATCTGCCGCCAGGCGGTGGCCGGCCTCAGCCTGCCGACTGGTTCGCACTTGCGCCAGATAGTGGGCGATTCCTTCCGTAACTCTCCGGTCGGCGCTGCGCGACTGGTCGGCATAGTCAACCTGGAGATTGGCATCATTTGTGCTGAGAGCGTAAAGCGTACTGCGCCGAGTCTCCTGAGCTTCATACTGCACATCTCCGAATCGCAGAAGAACTTGCACCGATCCGTTGTACATACTCTCGACGGTTGCATAAGATCGGGCCAGATCTCGCATCACATAAGCAGCGACTCCCGCCTCACCAAGCAGCAGCAGGATCAACAAAACAGCGGAGAAAGAGCGCGGAAATTTATAGGCGGGGAAAAATCTTCTGCTCAGTGCGGACCATGCTGCAACAAATCGCCCGACCGGAGATTGTGTCTCGCGCACCATCCTCCTCCCACCGCTCGTACGTCGGGCGTACTACTCGTCAATCTGCAGGGGATAATCCTTATCTTGAGGCAAGAGGCCGTCGATACGGACCACTTTTACAGTCCCGTCTACGTCGCTGGCTCGGACATATCCTATCGCTCCGGGCGCGTTGAAAATGAACTTACGCACAATCGTCGGGGACGCCAAGGTCTTGGGAGCGACGAACACGTCCCCCCGGAACATTCCTCGTAGCAGGTGATCCTGATAAGTCTTCTCGTCCATGCGAAAGATCAGGCGCAGTACCGTTTGCCTTTCGGGTTGACCGTAATCGAGCATGGCAACCGCGACTCGGTGGCCATTTGGCCAATGATTGCGCTCCCCCAAGAAAAGCCTTCGCAATTCCACGAGGGAAAGATTGTCTACTGGATTGGCGCGGTTAATAATGATCGCTAAAGACTGGGTGGTGGAGTTGACCCGCGGTGACGATGTCGCGCGGGGATCCATTGCAGTCCCGCGCCACACGAATGCAATTGTGAATACTCCGAGCAATAAAACCCTGAATCCCAGACGCTGTCGCCCGTTTCTCATCTCTCCCGACCCGTTAGAACTTAAAGTCGACTTGCAATGCGAGTGCGTTGGGGGCGCACATCGATAATTGCGGACAGCTCTTGCCGTCAATCACCGGCGACTGCCGGCGCAGTTCTGTGTAATCATACTGCAATTTCAGCGCAACCGATTCGGCAGGATCAAAGCGTATACCCACAGAAGGTCCCGTCCGCAGCCCGACTTGGGGAAAGATCGGCTCCTGGCTCGAAGCATTAACGTATTGATAACGGAAATATGGGCGATACAACCCGAATCGTTCAGAAATTTGCGAGTAGAACGAGGGGGTCTCGAAAACGTGGCCCCCGAGTACAGCGTGGCGGATCATCAATGCCTCATTGAGCCACTCAAATCGCGGCCGTGCGAGTACCGCGTATCCATCTACGATCGTTTCATTCACTCTTGGCACGTTGGGAGGAAACAGCGCGTCGCGGTAAACGGAAAAACCAACTTGCAATCCTGGAATTGCATCCGGTCGCGCGAAGAGCGCCAGGTTAACTGCCTTGTGGTTGGTGTCATCCACATAATTCTGCACCGGTTCGCCGTCCGGGTTGGTTGAGTTGCGGCCGTTTCCCACTGAGGCTATGTAGTTCAGTCCCAGCTGTCCCGATGGAATCAGCCCAGATGCTTCGACGCCCACGTTGTGAATTGGCAGAATGCCGCCCTCATCTTCGAAGGCGAAAATGTAAGGACGCTCGGTGGTAGTCTGAAACCAGGTAGCATGGTGATACGCAGTGTTGTAGTAGCCAATAGCCGTGTGATACCTGCCCGCCGAAAGCTTGAAATAGTCACTGGCTGAGTATTCGAGCAATATGCGTTCGAGATCTTCCTCGAAATCGTTATCCTGGTGCACTTCGAACACTAACTCGGTAAGAAATCGAAAACGTTCCGATAAGTTCGAGGTGATAAAGAGATTCATTTGCCCCAGGCTGAAGGTGGTTGTCTGTCCCTTCTGATTTCCTCCATAAAGTCCGAAATCCCCGAACCCCCGGATATTCAACTGGGTCTTACTCACGTCCATGCGCTCTTGGTCCACGGGGCCCATCTGCTCGGACTGAGGCTTCGGAAAGGGATCAGGCTGACTCGGCGCGGTGGTCGCCGCAATCGTCTCCGGGTGTGGCGAAACAGTACTCAGAAGAGGAGCACTCGGATTTGCGGCGACTGTAGCGGAGGGCGCTGCGCCTTTTTCCAGTTGTGACACTCGCTCGCGCAATTCTTTCTCGCTCGCCTCGAGGCTGGAGATCCTTTGCAAGAGGGCCTGAACCACGTTCCGGTCGACCGTAACGGTTGTGCCCGATTCTTGCGAAAACAGCGAGCCGCCGGCTAAGAATACGAACAAACCGAGGCCGATAATCGATTTTGTGAACCTTATGTGGGAAATACTCTCCATAGCGAGCGAGAGAACAAGCAGATGCATGGCCCCTCCTAAGAAGTTATCGGGAAGATATCACAATATGGCAAAGCCCCATCGCATCCATCCATAGGATTGAATTGTTAATAAGCCGGCTGACTACGCCTCAAAATAAAAACCCATGGCAGTCGCGGACCATACCGCCTGTGCGAGATCAATGGCTCAGGATGTCTGAATCTCATGCTGCCGCGCGTCAAGCCGCGCTCGGATAGTCACAGACAGACCCTTTCCCGTCCTGGTTGTCGTTTGCTTGTAGCGTCGGGCGTCGTCGGAAAGTTCGATGGGACGCGTCACTTGGTAACGGAACTCAGGGTTTCTTTGGCGAAGAGAGTGCACAGACTAAACGTGACTCAGCTTACATAGTTCTAATCGTAAAAATGAGCGGCCAATTTTCACAATTGTGTGAGATAGCGGCCCGGAGTGGCAACTTCAGAACGGCACACGCGATCCGGGCACACATCTACCTAAGTTCCGCGTATTACGCAAGCCGACTAAAGGTCCACAGATTAAAGACCGATGAAGGGCAACGTGCACCTGTGGCGATGGCGAGGTTAGCGGACCTTCGCGCTGGTTCTGGGCCAATGGGAAATCGTGAGGGAAGACACTTCAGGGACTAGAAAGGCATTTGTTCATGAGCGACGCGGAAATTGTCAAAGAATTCTTAGTGGAAACTTACGAAAACCTGGACCGACTCGACCAGGAACTGATCACACTGGAAAAAGATCCTGGTAACCGGGAAACTCTGGCCAGCATTTTCCGCACCATCCATACCATCAAAGGCACGTCGGGTTTTCTCGCTTTCAATCAACTTGAAGCGGTGACCCACGTCGGCGAAAGCCTGTTGGCACGCCTGCGCGATGGGCAACTCAGACTTACTCCTGAAATCACTACCGCATTGTTGTCCATGGTGGACGCGGTGCGCCAGATGCTCAGCAGCATTGAAGCGTCCGGCAACGAAGGGGAGCGCCACGACGAGGAACTGATCGCCACCCTGACGCGTCTGCTCGAAAGCAGGCAGGAAAGCGGTACGGATTCCACGCGAGCGAATGCGGAACCTCCGCAGAACCCCTGGCTTCCGCCTGGACTGAAACTCGGCGACATTCTCATTAACGAAGGCAAAGCCGATGCCAGCCACGTTGCCGAAGCGGTGGAGCAGCAGAACACGGGCGACCCCCGGCATGTAGGTGAAATTCTGGTGGAGCGGGGAGCGATCCGGCCTCAGGATGTGGTGGATGCGCTAAACCTGCAGCAACAGGCGCGGGCGCAGAGTGCCAGCGACAGCACCATCCGAGTCGACGTAGGCCAGCTTGACCGGTTGATGAACGGCATGAGCGAGCTCGTTCTGCTGCGCAACCAGATCGTGCAATACAGCAATTCCACCGATGACAGTGAACTGCTGGGAACCAGTCAGCGCCTGAATCTGCTCACGACCGAGTTGCAGGAGGGGGTGATGAAAACCCGGATGCAGCCAATCGGCAACATCTGGAGCAAGTTCCCGCGCACGGTGCGCGACGTTGCTCTCGGCTGCGGCAAGCAGGTACGCATCGAGATGGAGGGCAAGGAAACCGAACTCGACAAGACCATCATCGAGGCCATCAAGGATCCGCTGACCCATCTGGTGCGCAACGCCGTCGATCACGGCATTGAGGCTCCGGAGACGCGCCGGGCGGCGGGAAAAAATCCGGAAGGGTTGTTGTTTCTGCGGGCCTTTCATGAAGGCGGCCAAGTCAATATCGAGATCACCGACGACGGGGCCGGACTGGACTACGAGAAGATCCGCAATAAAGCCCTCCAGAAGGCGCTGGTCAGCGCCGATCAGGCGGCGCGCATGACGGAGCGCGAAATCACCAACCTTATTTTCCTGCCAGGCTTTTCGACTGCCGAGAAAGTCACCAATGTCTCCGGGCGCGGCGTTGGCATGGATGTCGTCAAAACCAATATCGAAAAGATTGGCGGCACTGTCGATGTGCAATCCAAGGTCAGGCACGGCTCGACAGTGCGCATTAAGATTCCGCTGACCCTGGCCATTATTCCCGCACTTATTGTGACTACCGCCGGTGATCGTTATGCCATCCCGCAAGTCAGCCTGCTCGAACTGGTGCGCCTGGAAGGCGAACAGGCGCGCAAGGGCATTGAGCAGGTCAACGGCGCTCCGGTGTATCGCCTGCGGGAGCGCTTGCTGCCTTTGGTGTACCTGAACCGGGAGCTGAAGATGGAGGCGAAAGGCCAGAACGCGGAAAGTTCGGAAATGCAGAACGTCAACATTGTTGTGTTACGCGCCGACGACCGGCAATTCGGCCTGGTGGTTGATGAAATCAACGACACCGAAGAAATCGTGGTGAAACCGCTTAGCAAGCAGTTGAAGATCATCAACACATACGCCGGAGCCACGATCATGGGCGATGGCAAGGTGGCGCTGATTCTCGATGTCATGGGACTGGCGCAGCGCGCCAGCGTGGTCAGTGAAGTCCGCGACCGAGCCGTGGCGGAAAACGGAAGCGCGGACGCGCTAGCGGCGGACGGGGGAAGCCAGCGCAACGCCGTCCTGCTGTTCCAGTACGGGGAAAACGGAAGGATGGCGGTAGACCTGGCGCTGGTGGCTCGCCTGGAAGAATTCTCCTGCAACAGCGTGGAGATTGCCGCCGACCAGGAAGTGGTGCAATACCGCGGGCAGATCATGCCGCTGGTGCGTGTCTCCGGGGTACTCGAAGGACAGCACTGCAAAGCTGCCCAGACCCAACAGGAATCCCTGCACGTAGTCGTCTATTCAGACAAAGGCAGGAGTGTGGGGCTGGTGGTCGACCGGATCCTTGACATTGTCGAGGAGTCGTTTGTCATGCAGCGCCACACCGGGCGCAAAGGGATTCTGGGCTCGGCGGTCATCCAGAAACGGGTGACTGACATTCTGGATGTGCCGGGGCTGATCGCGGCCACCGGCGAACGGCAGTTGCTGGCCGGGGCGCAAGCCTGAAGGAGAGAAATACTCGTGGCGAAAACGCAGCAGTTTTGCACTTTCTTTCTGAAAGACCAGTTCTTCGGCGTGCCCGTGCAGCAGGTACAGGAAGTGATCCGCTACCAGGAGATGACCCGAGTGCCGCTGGTACCGCAGGTGATCCGAGGGTTGATCAACCTGCGGGGGCAGATCGTCATGGCGCTGGACTTGCGCCGCCGCTTTGGCATGCCGGAAATGCCGGATTCGCAACTTCCCATGAATGTCGTGGTCCGCACTGACGATGGCGCTGTCAGCTTTCTGGTGGACGAGATTGGCGACGTGCTGCAAGTTGACGAAGAAAATTTCGAACCGCCTCCGGAAACCCTGAAGGGACAAGCTCGCGAACTGGTGCGGGGAGTTTACAAACTGCAGGACCGTCTGATGCTGGTGCTCAACACCGAACGGGCGGTGACCAGCGGCGAAGAAGGCGGGCGCGTAGGCGACCGGACGAACTGAGGCAACTGGGAAGACCTGATGGAAGTGAAAATTCCAAACGTGCGCAGGACCGACTCCCTTTATGCCAAGCTAGGCGGCAAAGAGGGCATGGAAGGAATCGTCGAAGAATTCTGCGGCCGGGTTTTATCCGATCCCGAACTGGAACCCTGTTTCGCAGGAGTGAACGCCCTCGCTCTGAAGACCCGGCAGGTCGGATTCTTGAGCAGCGCGCTCGGCGGCCCGGCGACCTATAGCGGCGAGCGGACCGGGCCGATTCACGCTCGGCTCTCGTTGGAAAACAAACTCTACGAGCGGGCCGCGCAGCATCTGGCCGCCAGCCTGCGCGCGCTGCGAGTCCCTGAGCATCTGGCGCAAGAGGTTGTGGCCCTGGCCGCACCTGCGCAGCCCGAATTTAAATTCAATACCAATCCAGCGGCTACGCCGCAAAAAGGAAGCAAACTCATGTCGAAAAATCACAAATCCTCCGCAGCCGTTCTGGACGAGGAAGCCGTCGGTCTGGAAACCACCGCAACTCACGAGCAACTCGCCGATTGCGCCGCGCAAGTCGACGCCATCGCCAGATCGCACGAAATTATCGAGTACTCCATGGATGGCATCATCCTCACCGCGAACGACCTTTTCCTGAGCGCCAATGGCTATGCACTTGAGGACCTCAAGGGGAAACCCTATACCGTGTTCACCGATGCAGCGACGCGACAGGATCCTGAATACAAGGCGGCATCCCGAGCACTCTGGGACAAGCTGAATCGGGGCGAATTCGTAAATGGCGAAGGCCGGCGGAAGACCGCGCAGGGCAAGGAACTTTGGATCCAATACTCTTACAACCCGGTCCTCGACCACACCGGCAGACCCTACAAGGTCGTGAATTATTTCTGGGACATCACTGAACAGAAAATGCTGGAAGCAGACCTCAAGGGGCAGATCACAGCCATCCACAAAGCACAAGCCGTGATTGAATTCACCCTGGATGGAACCGTGCTCACCGCCAATGACAATTTTCTGAAAGCGCTGGGTTATTCGCTCGATGAAATCAAAGGCAAGCATCACAGCATGTTCGTGGACGAAGCGTATCGCCGCAGCGCCGACTACAAGGAATTCTGGGCAAGGCTGAATCGGGGCGAATACGTCGCTGACGAGTTTAAGCGCATCGGCAAGGGCGGCAAGGAGGTCTGGATTCAGGCGTCCTATAACCCGATTCTCGATCTCAACGGAAAACCTTTAAAGGTGGTCAAATACGCTATCGATGTGACCGCGCAGAAGCTGGAGAACGCCGATTATCAGGGCCAGATTGCCGCCATTCAAAAATCGCTGGCAGTAATTGAGTTCCAGATGGATGGCACGATTGTCGCCGCCAACGAGAACTTTCTCAAAGTGTTGGGCTACACGTTCGAGGAGATTAAAGGCAAACACCACGGCATGTTTGTCGACGAAGAGTACCGGCGCAGCACCGAGTACAAGGATTTCTGGGCGAGGCTCAATCGCGGAGAGTACCAGGCGGCCGAGTATAAGCGCATCGGGAAAGCGGGAAAAGAAGTGTGGATCCAGGGCTCGTATAACCCGATTCTGGATCTGAACGGCAAACCCTGCAAGGTGGTCAAGTACGCCACCGATGTGACCGCGCGCGTGAAGACCGCCCAAGACATCGAACGGATCTCGCAGTCCCTGGCGGGTGCATCGGAAGAGCTGACGGCGACCAGCCAGCAGATGAGCGCCAATGCGGAGGAGACCTCAACGCAGGCCAGTGTCGTTTCCGCCAGCGCGGAGCAAGTCAACAAGAACCTGCAGACGGTAGCCACCGGCACCGAGGAGATGAGCACCAGCATCAAGGAGATTGCCAAGAACGCTCACGAATCGGCCAAGGTCGCCACTAACGCGGTCAAGGTAGCGGAAGAGACGAACCAGATCGTGACCAAACTCGGGGATTCCTCGACTGAAATTGGCCAGGTCATTAAGGTCATCACTTCGATTGCCCAACAGACAAATCTCCTGGCGTTGAACGCCACTATCGAAGCTGCCCGCGCCGGCGAAGCAGGCAAGGGGTTCGCGGTCGTGGCCAACGAGGTCAAGGAGCTCGCCAAGCAGACGGCTAAGGCGACCGAGGACATCAGCCGCAAGATCGAAGCCATTCAGGGCGACACCAAAGGGGCGGTGAGCGCGATCGGACAGATCAGCTCCGTCATCAAGCAGGTGAACGACATTTCCAATACCATCGCCACCGCGGTGGAGGAGCAGAACGCCACCACGAACGAGATGGCGCGCAACGTCGGCGAAGCGGCCAAGGGTTCGGGCGAAATCGCCAAGAATATCGGCGGAGTCGCCGATGCGTCCAAAAGCACTGCCCAGGGCGCGAACGATTCCCTCAAAGCCGCACACGACCTTACGAAGATGGCAGCCGATCTGCGTGACCTGGTGCAGAGGCTGAACAACAAGTAAGCGCAGGCGGGGCGGACGCTACAAGCATAGAACGGAGGCAGCTTCGCGTCCGCTTTTGAACAGGCTCCGTGTGGGACTCGAGTTTGCCACTTCCGCAAAAGCGGAAGGCTATCGGCGGGCCTCACCAATTCGCGGGTGCTCATAACATCCGCTCTCAGCGAGTACAGGTCCTATGCTCCCAGTTCGGGTTCTGGTTGTCGATGATTCTGTCGTGGTTCGCAAGGTGGTCGGGGACGCGCTGTCCGCCAGCACCGAAGTCCAAGTGGCAGGCACGGCTTCCAGCGGCGCGATTGCCCTGGCAAAGATACCGCAATTGAATCCTGACGTGGTCACCCTGGACATCGAAATGCCCGGCTTGAACGGAATCGAGACGCTGGTCGAGATTCGCAAGCTCTATCCTCGGCTCCCGGTCATTATGTTCAGCACGCTGACCGAGCGAGGCGCCGCTATCACACTCGAGGCCCTGGCCCTGGGCGCTTCCGATTACGTGACCAAGCCCAGCAACAGCAAGAGCCTGGCCAACTCGGTGGAGCAGGTGCGGAGCGAGTTAGTCGCAAAAATCATCTCGCTCGCCCGGCGAAACCGGGGGACGGCTGTTCCTTTGCATCCGGTTTCTCCGGGGAAAAAAAGATTCGGTCAAGCGATCGAGGTGCTTGCCATCGGGACGTCCACCGGAGGGCCCAACGCCCTGGCGGAAGTCATCCCACGACTTCCCGCAGATCTTCCCGTGCCGGTTGTGGTGGTGCAACATATGCCACCGCTTTTCACGCGCCTGCTCGCCGACCGCTTGAACTCGCAGTCTCAGCTGTTGGTGCACGAGGCAGAAGCGGGCGAAAAACTTGAACCAGGCCACGTTTGGATTGCCCGCGGCGACTATCACATGGCCTTAGCCCGCAAGGGCGATGCGATCGTCCTGACGCTGAATCAGGACCCGCCGGAAAATTCCTGCCGGCCCGCGGTTGACGTGCTTTTTCGCTCCGTGGCTGAAGTGTATGGAGCAGGTGTGTTGGGCGTGGTGATGACGGGAATGGGTTCCGACGGCGCGCGCGGAGCGCAGCACATTCACGAAGCAGGCGGGGAAATTCTGGTGCAGGACGAAGCATCTTCGGTAGTGTGGGGCATGCCGGGAGCGGTGGTCAGCTCGGGAGTAGCTGACAAGATCATCCCGCTTCCGGAGATCAGCCCAGAGGTGGTCCGGCGCATCGCCTGCAGCCGAAGGCAGACTGCAGGCGTGCATGCCTCGGTAAGTCAATGACCCACGGCATCGACGCCGAACGGAGCAGATAACAGGTGGAAACGGCTACGGCAAGAGCGATCGTAAAGCCAGAATTGGAGAATCTGAAGGATCCGGCTTATCTAAAGATTCGCGACCTGATCTACCAGATTTCGGGTATCTATCATCCCGAGGAGAAGCTATACCTTCTTGCTTCGCGGTGCGCACGCCGGATGAGCGTCGTAAAAGCGAATGCGCCCGCCGAATACCTGGACCATCTCACGGTTAGAGGAAATCGGGAAGCAGAATTGCGGTTACTACTGAATGAAATCACGATCGGTGAGACCTACATGTTCCGTAGCCCGCCGCAACTGGACGCGTTGCGCAATGTGATTTTGCCTCAGATTCTGGCCGCCAAGAGCGCGATGGGATTCAAGCGACTTCACCTCTGGAGCGCGGGATGCTCCACGGGTGAGGAACCCTACACGCTAGCCATGTTCTTGCTCGAGGAAAGTTCACGACTTTTAAGCGGTTGGACTTTCGACATTCTGGCCACTGACTTGAATGACAACTCGCTGGTAACCGCCAAGGCGGGAATTTACGGGGAATACGCTTTGCGCAGCACCGCCGAAATACTGCGCAAGAAGTATTTCAAACCTCACGACGAAAGCCGGCTGCAGACGATGGACCAATTGAAATCGCTGATCCGGTTTGAGCGGGTCAACCTGAACGACGACAGCAAGATGACATTCCTAAAAGGCATGGATCTGATCTTCTGTTGCAACGTCCTGATCTACTTCGATCTGGCTTCGAAGCGTAAGGTGGTGCAGCACTTCTACTCCAACCTGCTGCCCGGAGGTTATTTGTTTCTGGGACACGCCGAATCTTTGTATCAAGTGAACGATCGATTTCACCTGGTGCACTTTCCCGGAACTGTCGGGTACTGGAAACCGCCCATGGGGTACGCGGGGGGAAGCAAGCTATGAGCACACTCGAGGAAGTTCGTCCGCGAATTAAGGCGTTGGAGTCGATGCCGAGCCTCCCGACGATCGTCCGCCCACTGATTTCAATGCTGAAGATGGCGCCGGAAGAAATAAACGTAGAGAAAGTGGTGGAGATGGTGTCCTATGACTCCACAATCGCCGCGCAGTGCTTGCGAATGGCGAACTCGCCTTTGTTCGGGCGGCAGAATGCGGAGACCGTGCGCAGTGCGATTCTGGCTCTGGGCTTCAAACGAATTGAGGCGATTGTATTGGGCTGCTGCCTCAATCGGATCGTTCCACCTGACAAATGGGCTCTGGACGCGGTGACTTTCTGGCGTCATTCCCTTGGTTGTGCGCTTGTCAGCAGCAAGATGGCGCGGCTCATTGGTTATCCCGATCCGGAGAAGGCTTATCTCGCCGGTTTGTTGCATGACTTGGGAATCCTGGTCAACACCGTGACGTGCACCGAGGAATTTCGCCGTTGCGTGCAGAAGGCACAAGGGGGCCACGTCGCGCTGCATCGGAGCGAGCAGGAGCATCTCGGCTTCGACCACTGTCAAAGCGGGAAAATCTTGGCCGAACGGTGGACGTTCTCCGCCGATCTGACGGCTGTTATTGAGTATCACCACGATGTTGCATCGGCGCCGGTTGCCGCGTCTCTGGTGTCGCTGGTCTATCTGAGTGACCTGCTGTGCCGCTTGCGCGATTTGGGCTACGGGTATTACGAAGCTATGGGCGTGGACCTGGCCGGGGAAGGGGCGTGGGCCATATTAGTGGAACACTATCCGGCCCTCGCCAACATGGACCTAGCCCGGCTCACGATGGATATTGATGGGGCTATGGAGGAGATCACGACGGTTGTCGATGCCGTGTTCAAACCCCAGCCTGCTGTGACACCTTAAAAACCGGGCTTCGGATGTGCCAAGGCGCTGAGGCATGCATCCGCAAGTGATGGAGTTTCACGGGAATACGAGAGTATCCGCAACCACACGGGTTCGCCGGTTCTTCCGAGAAAGTAAGGCGGAGGACTAGCTGTGCACTTCGATGGAGACGATCAGAGGTTTCCCTTCAAAGAGTAATCGGGTCTCAATTTTGCCGGAGTAAGCCAGCGAATGCAGCGTGTAGTCAGCGCCGGTGATTACCGTAGGCACGGAGAGCATGCATCCATCGCCCATGCCCGAGATCTTGTTTTTGAAGTTGCCGGCGATCATGTTGCAAACTTCTCCCACGGCATCCCACATTTCCGATCCTGCCTGGCTTGCATCGACGCCAAGCATTTTCGACGCCATGAGTACCGCAGAGGCAGTCGTGCAGCGGACGGTAAGTACTCCGCAGATTTGGCCGGCGAGCCCTACCATCGAGGTAATGTCGAGCCCGTCTTCGATAACCGAATTGGTGGGCGAGGTCAACTGGCTTTCCAGCATGCGCTCAAATACTTCCCGCGCCGCGATCTCGAGCAGCGGAATCCAGGACTGGCGGCTTTCGTTCGTAACCGGATTCGGATTAATAGCGCTCATTGGTTACCTGCCAAAACGGGAAGAACACGTTCTTTCACCTGTTCGGGAGTAAATGGTTTGCGGATGTAACCCCGGGCGCCTGACGATAGAGCCTTGACGACATGGCCTTCGCTGCCCTCGGTCGTAATCATCACCACCGGAACACCTTTGGCGTTATCGATGCCAGGCAACTGTTGTACGAACTCGAGGCCATCCATAACGGGCATGTTGATGTCGCACAGGATGAGGTCTACTTTCGCCTGGTTGAGTACGCCAAGGGCATCGGCTCCGTTTCCGGCTTCGAGAACCTGCGCCAAATTGATGCCCGCTTGCCGCAGCGAGCGCTCCACAATCTTTCGCATTACCGACGAGTCATCCACAATGAGCACCCGAACGCTGTCCATGGGACCGAACTCCTTTTGAATCCAGGTCGGCAGGGAAAAAGACCCAGGCCGGCTTGTGTTAAATGTTATCGGCATGTTCAGGAAAGACTTTAAGTGAATGCCACGCGAGCGAGTTCAGAGGGAGATCTTTATGTGAGCTGAGGTAATTACGCTCTCATCGAAGAACACACTGCTCAACTTATAGAAATCAACCAGAGCGCGGTTTGAGCGGAACACAATCGAGAGTGTCAAGACATTGAGAGCCGCGTTCGCGAACCAATGTCTCGCAAGATATGTGCCAAGTTCAGGCGAAATTTGGAGCTACTCAGGCAATGTTTATTTCTGAATCCTAATTTGCTCCTGCGGGCTGAACATCGAGGGCCGTGGTCTTTCGCGGAGAGGAGAACCGCGTGGGCTCGAGGCGGTATCCATTTCGAGTGCGAACGTGGTATTTCTTCGCTTTCTCGCCAACCAGATTCACCGTGATGGAACGCCAGCCATTGTTGGGATTCGCCTTGGGGTAATAGCTGAGAGAATAGAGGTGAGCCAGATCGTCCTGAATGGACCCAAACGCGCGGCGCTCATCTTTCCAGCTCTTGGCGAAATAAGCTTTGCCGCCGGTAGCCGCGGTCATGCGCTCAAACACCGCAGTAGAGACGGGTTCCAATCTCGCCTCCTGCGTGCTGATCATGTAGACAGAGACACCGGCAGACTGGGCGATTTCCGCGACATCCTCGGGTGGAACTACGCTGGCATTGTCCGGGCCGTTCGAAAATACGACAACGAATCTTCTTCCGGTGTACTGCGCGGCATCCTTAACAGTCAGCAGGAGAGCGTTATAGAGGGCGGCAGAGTCTCCGGCGACGGTGGAACGCACACCACGCAAGACCTGAATCCTATCCGGGGTAAGGTTGGTAGCACGCGAGAGCTCCCGGCTGTATGAGTAGAAGGCAATCTTGTCAGCCGTTCCAAGCGAATGCACAAACTCGGTGATGGCATCCTGTGCGAAGACAAAATCGCGATACATGTAGTTGCTGGTATCGAACAGGATGAACACATCGGACCCGGCGATCAACGAACTGAAGCTGGGATCCTTCACCCGGTCAGCGGCCTGTTCGATTTGCTGGGCGGGCGGCAGTTCATCCCCGTTGACGACGCGTGCCGGGGCATTGCCCTCGGCAAAGGTGGCCATCTTCTCGGTGATTCCGTCTTCGTTGATAACAAAGTCCTGCGGACGCAGTCCGGTCACGTAAGCGCCTTTCTTGTCCGTGACCGCCACATTGAGTTGAACCAATCGGACAACAACCCGCAGATCAGAGCTCTGCCCGTTGAGACTGGTCCCGCCGCCGGTACACAACACGAGAAAAAGAGAAAGCAAGAAATGGGGTGTCCGGATTATGTGTACTGCGCTATTGGTTTTGCGAATAGCTCCTGCGCTCGTGGACATATCTCACTCCGTTTTCGAAACTTGAGCATTTGACGGCTGCGGCTCATGTAGCTCCGGCAGAGCAGCAATTTTTCCCTGGCGAAACTCTTCGCCGGTTTCGCGCATAGCGCGAAGAATGGCGGGCCAGTCTTCCAGGTCGGTGGCGAACGTCTTCTCGACCATATGCTGGGTGAGTTCGGGCACCAGCAGATTCAGTTCGACTGGAGAGCGTCCGCTCTCGTCGGCAAGACGAGCCCAGTAAAGATTGGACGAGTCCCACGATTCTCCTAACAGTCGGCTGGCATAGCCGGAGAATGCGGGCAGAGGCGGAACATTGAGGAGAGCGCAACCGTAGGTGTCGCGTAAAGTCGGGTGCGGCACTCCGAAGTCACGGGAGAGGCGAGTCCAATTGATGTCCTGTGGGTCTTGCTGTCGCAGGCTGGCTAATTCCTTGGCCGACTTGCTGAAGGTGGAAGCCTGATCGGGGTACCGGTGCTCGAACTCCTCCATTAGATAAAAGGTGTCAGCAGGAAGCAACATCGCGATCATGTCGTGAGTTCGCCGTTGACGCAGCGCTTGCTCGATTTGTTCGGCACGACGGGGCGGAAGCCGGTCTGCGAGAACTGAGAGGACCTTGCTGCGCAGCGCTTCATCTTCTACGGAGGTGGTCACCAGCTCTTCGCCCGCCTGTTGATAGAGAGCGACGGCATGCATCTCATGCGGGGTGACATCCCACCACCGAGGCAGAACGGCGCTAGTCAAGAGGCTGGGAACCAATTCTTTCCAGATAAGCGCCTGCACGTTGCGGGGAGCAATAAAGTCCTGCTCGAGCTCCGCCAACACGTACGGCAGATCAGCCAAAGAACCGACCAGGTGGGCGCCGCCGCCCGCGGGGTAACCGGCACCGAACAACTGCGGGGACTGCCAGAGAGCACTGATGCCCTCGACGGTTTCGCCAGCAAAATCATGGTTGCGCACGAATAGCGGATTGTTGTGCAACGCTTGCGCGCCGGGCGGTTCGTAATACGCATAGTTGAGGCCGACCAGAGTGTCTCGAAGAAAGGACGTGAGTTCGCCCCGGGCATCCTCGATCTGGTTGTGCGAAGCCTTCGTAGATTTCAAAACCGTTCCTACGTTGCTGCGCATTTCCTGGTCGGTGTGGTTGTTGTTGTAGACTCGGGCCGCCCATTCCTCCCGTTCGCTCTTGGAGAACATGGGCTGAGGCATTTCGAACTCATGCAGTTCGCCCGCCAGGGTGAACACATAATCGTCGGGCGTAGTTCCACTGGCCTTAGCCGCTAATGCGTCCCCCAAACTAATGAGCGTGTCGAGTGAGACGAGGCGTTGTCCATCGAGCACTGAGCGGATTCGGTCAGCGATCTCGGTATGAACTTTTTTTCCGTCGGCCGTGGATTGACGTGGGCCAGCTAGCAACTCAATCAATTCGTCTTGCGAAATCGTGGTCTTACCAGTCGTCGTGCGCGACAACTCAGACAAGGAAGCTCGTCCAGCATCGTAAATCTCGCTGGCCGAATGCACATGCGAGAAGGACTTCAGGACGTTCTGCCAGGAATCATCTAGTTGTGCGGGCGGTATCTGTCCCTGGCGGGCGAGAATCTGCCAGAGCCCGATGCTGGCTTGCATCATGCCAAACGCATTCGCACGGACCTGGTTCGGCGTTTTTCCCAGATGGTCCGCCGTGTCCAGAAAAAGCGAGATAGAAGCGTCGCTCAACTCCGGGAATTCACAGAAGATGCGGTATTGATCGCTATAAAGGCTGTATTTCAGGGTCATCAGGCGGACGGTTTCGGCCGACAATCGATTTTGGGGAGAACGTCTGCTGTCCAGAGCTACCAAGGCCAGGTACGGCTTGACTGGGTTTGGATCGGAATCTCTATGTGACAGCGCGAACATCGCTTGGAGAAGTTCGTCGGGCGTCTTGAGGGAGTACTTTTTTTCTTTGTCTTGCAGCGCGCGAGCAGCTTTCCTGTGAGTCAGAATTTCTCTCCATACCTCGAGACCGCCGGGGACGAGGGGCTGACCATTTTGATCCCATTGAACCTGGTTGAACAGCAGGACGAGCAACGGGGCCGGCCGGAATACGCCGGTAGCTGCGGTGAGAGATCGATCGGAAACCCGGAAAGCAGAATAGTAAGCGCGCAGACGCTCTCCTTTGGTGAGAGCTTCCTGTTGCTCCTGACTGACCATCGAGAGAGCGTCGAAATAGGCAACCAGCCAGCCTCTGTCCTTCAGCACCAGTCGCGGAATAAAGTCGACCGGGGAGGCCGGGCTCGCACCAGTCAATTCCTGCCAGGCTGACTCGCGCTCGGGGCCGCCCGGCACCAAGACGCGTCCGCCACGAACGCAGATGTGACTGCCATAAAAATCAAGGTAGGGGCCGTACGCAAGGAGCTTGCGAATTCCGATATTCCGCTGCATATAATCGCGGGTCTCGGAATCGAACTTGGAAAGCGCCCAGTACAGACGCGCGACGGCACGGTCGTTCAGAATGGTGTCGATCAGGTCCTTGCTGCTCTCAAGATGATTCTTTGGGCTGGCGATGGTCCAATCGTTTTCGCGAAAGATTACCGGAACGCGAGACGAGGGGTACGGATATTCAAACGCCTTCCCTCCCCCAAGACTTTGTTCCAAGTCGGTAAGTGGAAATCCTGAATCGACGGTGAGAAATGCTCGTTCGGCATCGGAGGTAAGCAGCCACGCTCCGGACTGCCCACACTGGCCCATCACCCGATAGCCGAGGATGCGGAGAAGGGGTCGCGCCTCGTCGCAGTTGGAAATGTGAATGACCTGGTTGGCGCCGGCCAACTCGGAGAGTTCTCGCGCTTGGACGACATAGCGTCTTAGCAAAAGCAGAAATTCCGTGGGACGGTCTCCCTCATAGCCAAGGTTCACGACACTCCAACTCACGGAGGGCAGCACCTCGTCGGGTGTTACCTGCTGGCTGACGCCCGCCATGCGCAGAAACGAACGCAGTGGGCCGGGGATGGCGAACTCGGAGATGGAGTCAGGAGGTTTGTCGGCAGACGCTGCAGCGGACTGGCTCACGGGCAACGCGGGATCGCCAGTAGCTCCAGCAGCCAGCAAAACAGCCGAGATGATGAAAACTCCAACAACCAACAACGAGGGCAGGCAGAAACGGTCCTTCATGGCGGGGTCCCTCTCGGGTCACTGAGGCGTCACCGATTTCCTAATCGAGGCATCTGCGAACTGTGCTCCGCAAGGGAAATGCTCTTTCGGATAAAGATGGGCCTCCAGACCCCCAGACGCGAATTTCGATGTCGGCCAACATACTCCATTCCGCAGCATTCGCAAAGAGACTTTTTGTCATTTTTTACGAAATCAGGTGCATGAGCCGCTCGGGTTGCAGAATCCTTGTCTTGTCAGGCTAGCTGAGCTCCATCAGAAGCGTCCGGCTTCCCGACAAACCGAACAAATCACGCCATATACAGCTACTTCCCGCTCCAGCTAAGGAGTTTGCTGTATGCGACGAATATTCAGAAAACAGTTATCAGAAGCGGTGCGACGATGCTGTCATCCTGCGCCCGGTTAGGCGGAACGGATGCGCACAGGCATTGGAATATGATCGTCGGTGAAATGTTGCAGGGAGAAATGAATGTTTGGCGAAGCGACCGAATGCGTTCCCGGCCTATTGACGTACGCGATGTCAAACGTCGTTCCTCTTCGAGTTTCAGGCTGAACGGCTAAGCTGTCGGAACCTTTCCATGCAAAGAAGCGCATGAGACCATTCCCGCGTTACCGAGGTGTCAGGAATTTGTCCCCCGGCGAGTGATGCGAACAATATTGGTTGCGGTCGGAACTGTAGCAAGCAGTCTTCTTTCAGCAATGAGCCATTAGTTGTAAGGAAGAATCACAGCCGAGCAACGTTTTTTATTCGTTCCGAAGCCTTCGGCAACATCTGCCCATGCTGTCGCCTCTAAGCGACGTTTAGTCTCGAGGATTTATGGCCAGAAAAAACAGAGATAAAGATAATGAAGCACGGCCTGACGAATTAGGGAGCAATCCGGGAGAAGTTGGCCCAGACAGTGGGGGACAATCTGGAGACCCGCAGCAACTTTCTGATGTGGAAGATGCTGACTCGGAGAGTGTTGAAGAGCTGGCTGAGACTGATCAGGCCCTGGAGGCTTCCGCAATCGAAGGGGTGGAGGATGCCGCCGATCATCCGGAGCGTCCGACTCATACACACGACGAATATGGTCGACCGGACGATGTACCTCCGAAACGGGGCGGCAAGCAAAGCGCTGCATAAGCGCGAGTTACCCTCTGTGGAAAACTATTTGGACGCCCGAAAGTTTAGGGAGTTCACTGTATTGCGGCTGCCATCCCGGTCTTGTCTACTGGATGAAATTTGCTCGTCATTCCAGCAGTTTTCCGAGGCAGCTTTCCATGCGTCAGTTCAAAACCGAATCCAAGAGAATTAGTCTCCGGATGCCGAGCACATCCGACTGGTATCGGCTTTACTTTAGCGCTCTGGTGGAAACCGACCGGAACAAAGCGCTGCCCCAGATCGAGCGGGCGCAGGAAGCAATCCAGGGTCGCTGTGTGGAGTTGAGCCAGATTCCGCCGGAAAATCCGCGCGAAATGCTGGAACTGAATAAGGCGCAGAATTATCTCGGAATTCTCCTTCGCAACGTCGGTAGCGAGAGCGAACGCCTCTTGTGGGACTGCTAGGCAATTCCATTCGTGTCCGCTCTCCCATAACCTCAACTACGTCAGCGGGAGCTGCCAAGGTCGTTCGTTGAAGTCAGAGCTTACTCGCGCAGGCCTTCTCACTCGCGGCTCGATCTGACAATCCACTTGCTTGGCTTCTCTGATTCCGTCCACTCGCATAGCGAGTCGACGGCCACTTCTGGTTTTTGACCTGAGGAGGTCATTATGTATCACCATATTAAGAAGCTTATGTACACGGTCAATGTCGGAACACCGGACCCGCGTTTTGGGCGCATGCTGCTGGAACAATTCGGAGGGGCTAACGGAGAGCTCGCAGCGGCCATGCAGTATTCGATTCAAGGACTGAACTGCGAGGATTTGGAACGCAAGGACCTGCTGATGGACATCGGCACTGAAGAACTGAGCCACCTCGAAGTTGTGGGTACGCTGGCGCGCATGCACCTGAAACCCACAAAGAAGAACCGGGAGGCGGCGGAATCGGATCCGCTGGTGGCAATTGCCGGCGGCGGAGGCGTGAGCCTGTTGAATTCAGCTGGCGATCCCTGGACCGCGGATTATCTGAAGATCACAGGTGAACTCGACGTGGACCTTCGCAGCAATATTGCGGCTGAGGCGCGGGCGAAGATTGTCTATGAACGGCTCATTGATTTTTGCGATGATCCGGGATCGATTGACGCGCTGCAATTTCTGATGACACGCGAGATCACGCACATGAAGGCATTCACGCTAGCCTTGGAGAGCCTGGGGAAGAACGCATTTTCGATCGGACACATTGCCCCCACGCCGGGTCTGGTTGACGAGTACTTCAATGATTCGACCGGTCAAGGCGACTTCGGCGAGACAGATGTACGTGGCCCTTGGAACCAGGGAGGTACCTGGAAAGTATCCGAGTTTTCGGAGATTCAACAGGGAGTGGAGAAGCTGGAATCCGCTGCCGGACGCGGCCCGGGAGCGACGGGAAAGATCCCGCGGGAAAGGAAGACTGCATAGCAGTTTTGCCAGACCATCACTGGCGGGGCAGGCCTTCCCTGCCCGGCTGCATGACCCTCAGGGAGAACAAATGCGGACTGGAAAACTCGTGTTAAGCCTGGGAGTGGCGGCGGGCTCTTTCCGGGCATGACGGCGGACGCGCTCGCGATTGTGAATCAGTTGTTGCCGGCAAGCGAGGGTACTGATGCCCCGCTGCGCACGGGAAAAGAAAGCACATCAGCCGTATCCCCCTCCGACGCAACCGAATCCTGGAAGTGAAGATCTTGTCTAGGTGATTCGCCACTCGCGAATGCACTATCGATGGTTCTACAGCATCATCCGGATTGTGAATTCACAAAGCTGGGATGTAGCCTCACCACCTCAGCATTCATTCTGTTAGCACTCCTAGTGAAGAAGATCGAGGAAGAAAGAGTATGGCCCCAAGCACCAACAGTCACACGCAAGAAAAAAACTGGAAGGACTTGTATGTTGCCGCCTTATTGGAAGGCGACAAAGACAGGATCCCGGTTCTCATCGATGAAGCTGAGCGCGCGATCGTACACCGCGCTCGGGAGCTGTTTCACACCCAAGGCGATCACATTCAGGAAGAAGAGGGGCTGGAAGATGCCCTCTATGCTCTACACGCGCTGAAGACGTGCCTGCAAACTCATGGGAGGTTCGCGGAAGCAGCCTGAACAGCGACTGATCGCATTAACGATTTTTCAATCAAGCCCCTTGAGGCCAAGGGGCTTCATCTTTTTGTGGAGCCGACTTTTCCCGACGGGCGTTGTCTTGCTGAGTTACCTGCACGGAAAGCATTTCCGGAGCGGGTCCGAATACAAGGAGCACGTATTTGGAAAAGTCGGACTCAGCAGAGCTTCCAGATCCTCCAGGCACAAACTGCGGTGATCAACCACGCCATTGTTGCGATCAGCAGCGTGGCCCAGACTGGAATCGAGTCAATGAGTTTCCAGACTACGATTGCAAAGACGAGGAGGCCGAACGATCCGAGGCTGGCGCCAGCGGCGTCCAGCGCTGCAGCCTTGCGTCCGCGCAAAGTTCCGTGTCCGCCACGGCGCTGCTTTTTCTTCCTTTCGTGACTCTCGACAAGAGTAGCGGTCGCCGGGAAGATTGCAGGAAAAGCCAGAAACAGGCCTCCTATCCCGGGACCGAATCTCTTGGCCATAATGCCAGCGAGTGCGGTAGTGGCTCCCCCGAATAGAAAGCGCGAAAGATACTCATACCAGTGAGTACGGCTAAGTTCGGAGATGTTAATGCTGATCTTCATCGCACAAGTGCCAACCACAAGCCCAGGGAAGCAGCTCCCCAAATGAAGAGAGCTGAGGTTGTCACCAGCAACGACGACCATTTCCCACGAATCAAGATCCGGGTCGAAACACAGGCGTAGAAAAAGAACGCGATTGCGCCCCATATCATCGAATAGGCCTCAATTGCTACATACGCGTGCCCTTCCTTGATGGCGGTTAATGTGATGGTGGCGAGTGCAACCGACGGTGCGGCCCCGAACAATCCAGCAAAGCTCTTGGGCTTGAGCAGGTCCCCAATTAACGAAAACAACGAAACCACAAATCCGCCCACCAGCACGCGGATCAGGATGTCAGTCATCGCAGCCAGCACCTCGCCAACGGCGAATTAGTAAGCGAACGGTCAGATCACGCCGCCTTTCCGGAAGGAGACTTCGCGCGAACAGTATGGGGCTTATCGTGCGGCGGCTTGTGAATTTCCTGTTTGGCCGAAGGACGTTTCTTTCGGGGCAGTTGAGGAACTTCAACAGTTTCTCCCGATTCCGCAGATTGGCGGATGGACTCGATAATGCGGACGTCCGCTAAACCCTCCCACCCATTGGGCTCCGGTTCCCGGTTGTGCAGAATGCAGTCGGAGAAATAGGCGATCTCTGCCGCAAACTGATCGCGCTTGGGAAATTCTCGCCGCTTTGTCTTCCCGCCCTCTGTCACTTCGAGCTTGATGCCCTCAGCATATTCATAGGCCGGATTGGCCACGAGCATGCCTTTCGTTCCTACCAGTGTGTAACGGCTGATGTCTGCGGCACCAAAGCTGCAGGTGAAGGTCGCAATGCGCTCATCGGGAAAGCGCAGGATTGCGGACGCCATTTCCTCTGTTTTGCGAAATCGCTTGTCGCCGTTGTTTGCCGTTATGGCCACTACTTCAACTGGCTCGGAACGAAAAAGGTAACGGGTAGCATTGATGCAATAGACGCCCATGTCATACAAGGGCCCACCGCCGCGAGTTTCGCTTTCACTTACACGCACGTTATCGGCTACGACTTGCTGGGCGAAATCAGATGAGAAGAATCGGACATCGCCCAGCTTTCCAGTGTTTGCGAGGCGAATAGCTTCCAGATTTCCCGCTTCGAAGTGGAGGCGATAGGCGATCATCAACTTGACTCCATTCCGATCGGCAGCATCGATCATCTCCTGACATTCGGCCACAGTGGGGGCCATGGGCTTCTCGCAAAGGATATGTACGCCGGCTTCCGCTGCGCGCACGGAGTATTCGCGGTGAAGATGATTCGGGAGCGCGATATAGACAGCATCTACGTTCACGAGCGCGCGTTCGTATTGCTGGTACGAATAGACACCTTCCAGGCGGAATTTCTTGCGCAGCTTTTCCCGCTTTATTTCATCGCCGGAGATGACGGAAACGAGCTCAGAGTTTTTTGCGGTTGCGAATCCCGGCAGAACGGCTACCTGCGCGATGTGGCCAAGCCCCACCACGGCATAGCGAATTTTCCGCTTCGATGATTTGCGGCTCTCCTCGATGCGACGCGAATCTGACACCTGATCCTCCCTTGGCTCCTCCTCGTAGAAGCGATCTTAGGATGCACAGGAATCCGGCCAGGATGTCGGCGAGAAATCAGTGACTCCGGCAGCCAGTTACGATGGCACACCCGATTTGCAGGTCTTTTCCTGGTCCGGCGCAGAGTGGGCCGACTCGGAGAGCAATAAAGCAACCGGGAATTTACGCAAGAGTGTCGCGACCTGAACTTCGCGAACGTCGGCCGGAATGCATTCTCCCGAGAAGACATTGTGGTAGCAGGTTGCACCGGATTGTGGAAGTTCGATAGCGGTATTTCCCCAGATCCCGCTATCGCAAATGCTCTGAAGTTTTTCCCCCAGCAATGACGCACATAAGCGCGGAGCAGCGATAACCGCTAGCTGTCCTGCGTGTTCACGGGCGAACGCAACCACGTGCCCAGAGCGCGTTCCAATGGTTTTCAAAGGAATATATCCGCCCTTTTGAAAAAGATCGGGCGCAGCTCTGCGGGTGCACAGAATTTTCCAGGTGAGATAGAGCTTCAGTTTCGGGTTTTCGGGATCGATCTTAAATTCGTTCAGCTCTCGCCCGACGTGTTCAGGCAGATGGCTGCTTTCGATCAACTGATTCAGCAATTGCGTACGCACTTCATAATCAACTGGCCTGCGATTGTCCGGGTCCACCAGCGAGAACTCCCATAACTCATTCCCTTGGTAGACATCAGGAACGCCGGGAGCGGTCATTTTTAGCGCCGTTTGCGAGAGGCTGTTGAAGACGCCGATCAGAGCGACGCGGCGCTGAAAAGCCGTGAAGTCGGCAAGGAACGGATTTTCGGCAACACGCTGAAGTATGGAATGGACGAATTTTGTCAGCGCGGATTCATAAGCCTCATTCGTGTTCGCCCAACTGGTGCGCTCTTTCGCCTCTCGAACGGCTTTCAACATGTATTGCTCGATGCGCCGCGAGTACGTTCGCCAAGAGTCGTCATCAACCGCGAGCCCGGGCCAGGTTCCGATCAAGGTCTGATATAGCAAGTATTCATCGTTGGTCGAAGGCGCCAGCCGGCCTTCAATGCGGATCTTCTTACTACGGTTCCACTCTCGCCATCGAGCCGCTCTGACTCTCCAGGAAGCGGGAACTTCTGAGAGCACGTCGATGCGGGCCCGCACGTCTTCGGAGCGTTTGGAATCGTGCGTGGAGGAAGCCAGCATGGAGTGAGGCCACTCGGCCATGCGTTCCAGATTGGCACGGTGGAATTCTTCCACTGTAGTGCCGAACTTGCCGGGATTGCCTCCGACCTCGTTCAGCGAAACCAGCCGGTGATAGCGGTAAAAAGCGGTATCTTCTACGCCCTTCGCCATCACAGCGGAGGTCACTTGCTGAAACTTCATGGCGAAGCGCAGAATCGCGCGCCTGTACCAGCCTGGCTCAATCCCATTCACTTCCACCAGCAGCACGCGGCGAATGAAGTCGAAGACGCTCAGATCAGGAGCGTTGCTGTGCCGTTTGCCGGAGGCGATAGCCTGCTCGACATAATGACGATCCTCCTCCGACACTTCGCGATCGCTGACATAGGTGCGGTAAACCGGGAAATTCGCGATGATTTCAGCCAGAGCACTTCTGAGGCTGTTGAGGGTGAAATCGCAGGTATGACGGTTTGCAAGAGCGATGCGGCTCAGGAGATTCGCGAGAACGTTCAGTTCACTGGCAAGGCCAACCTTCAGGATGAGTTTCTTGCAGGCGTAGACTTGATCCGGAAAATCAGCAACGCTCCCGGCAAATGAGCGATAGAAACGCTCCATGCGATCTGCGGAGGCGCGATCAACAAACAGTCCGTTGACCAGATTGGTAAATTCATAACCTGTGGTGCCATCCAGCGGCCAGTCGCGGCGCAACTTCTCTCGGCCCGTAAGGATCTTTTCGGCGACCAGATAGATGCGCCCATGTTCCGTGCTTGATTCCGATTGCAGCCGTTCTTGCAGCCAACGAAAATACTTTGCCGGGTCATAGAGTCCATCAGGATGGTCAATCCGCAGACCATTCACTTTTCCCTGAGTGACTAATTCCAGGATGTAGCGATGCGTCTGGTTGAAGACATCTTCGTTCTCTGTGCGGAGCGCGGCAAGATCGTTGATGTCGAAAAAACGCCGGTAGTTGATGTCGTCGGCGGCAACACGCCACTGCGCGAGCCGGTAGGCCTGCGCCTTGATCAGATCGTGCAGCAGTTCAAAGCTGGTGGAATCCTTTGGGTTTCCATTGAATGCCTGAATATTTGATGCAAGAAAATCCCGGATTTCCGCAGAGCGCGCGAAGAGAGCGGCCAGCCTGCGCTTTTGCACTTCTTTCTCGCGGTTCCGCTCCGCCCGTTGTTCGGCAGTTAATCCGCGGCGTCCCGGCAAATGGCCAAACGCGGTCGTAATACTCTGGAGCTCAAGGAAGTCTTCATTGGTACCCGTGAGCTTTTCTTGCAGCTTGGGCAAATCGTAGGTGAGTATTCGGGGATAATCTACCGGATCCACCGGAAAACGATGCTGGTAGTAAAGAATGCTGAAATCTCCGCGTTCATCATCAAAAACAAGCTTGAGCTCTCCCCGCTCGAGTTCATTTCCGTATTGATCTGCAAGAATCGGGATCAGGACTTTGCCTTGTAGTTCATCTTTGATGGGATCCCAGTCGATATCGAAGAACTCGGCGTAATCCGACGCTTCTCCATTTTCCAGGACATCGAGCCACCAGGCGTTGTCCGCTCCCATTACACCCATGTGGTTCGGAACGATGTCGAGCACCTGTCCCATCCCATGGCGGTGCAATTCGCTGACAAAATACTCGTAGTCTTCCGCCGTCCCAATCTCGGGATTCAGTGCATTGTGGTCGATGATGTCATAGCCGTGCATGCTGCCGGGCCGGGCGCGCAAATAGGGCGAAGCATAACAGTGGGTGATTCCGAGAGAGGCCAGATATGGAACGATGGCGGCCGCGTCGCGGAACGTGAAGGTGCGGTTCAGCTGAATTCTGTAAGTAGCGGTCGGGATTTGGGATACATTCGGCACGATGAGGGACTTTAACGCAGCACTCCATTTTTCACCGTATAGTCCGCAACCGATCCATCGCCATCAGGGGTTTCGTGCAGTAACTGAATGTTAACGCCTGAGCCGAGAAGAGTTACTCGCGAATCCACCAACCGACGGACCATGGCTCCAGGGCAGCGGTGAGTGGTGTCCTGGGATAGATCTGACTTCCTGTGGAACTCGAAGTCAAGGCGGAAGCCTGCGTTCCGAGATTCGCGCGAAGCTGCAAGAGCGAGCCATCAGCGAGGTTCCAATCAATCGCGAGCGCGCGTGTGTTTTCATCGCAGGAGTTTATGACCGCTCTCCCGGTTCCTTTCAAGCGGGGAACGATCGCTCGGTGCCGGAGCGAAAGCAGTCCTTGATAAAGCTGCAACCATCGTGAGTGGGGTGGCTGCTTCGGGCTGAGCCAATCCAGCTTTGAGCGGAGAAAAGTCTGCTCGGCATTGGGATCAGGAATTTGCTCTCGGATGCCGGGAGAACTGAATTTTGAAAATCGCGCGAACTCGGATCTGCGGCCATTAGTAACTGCCGCAGCCAGGTCTCCGTGGAAGTCACAAAAAAACAGAAACGGTGTCGAAGCCGCAAACTCTTCCCCCATGAATAGCAATGGTGGCGAAGGCGCGAGAAGCAATATTTCCATAGCAGCCCTTACCGCCGAAGCAGGTGCGAGTTGCGTGATCCGCTCGCCCAAGGCCCGGTTACCGACCTGATCGTGATTCTGCAAGAAGGATACGAATGCCGTGGCTGGCAGGTGCTTGCTCAGCTCACCGCGCGCTTCGTTGTGAAATTCCGAGTAGTCGCCCTGAAACGCAAACCCTTCAGTCAAACAGCGGCATAACTTCGCCAGCGGCGCATGCGTGTAATCGGAATAATATCCGTCGGACTCACCCGTAAGCAGGACATGCAGAGCATGGTGGATATCGTCGTTCCACTGCGCGTTATATAAATGGACAACACCCTGGGAATCACGCTCTAGGTAGTGAGAAGCGTTGTTCGCGTTTTCCAGGATCAAATGCACGAGTCTTCGACCGCGGAATCTTTCTCGAACTCGTTGCGCTAGTTCAGTCAAAATGTCAGGTTCAGAGCCGTCGACGATGGCGTGCACCGCGTCCAGGCGCAATCCATCGAAGTGGTATTCTTCCAGCCAATAGAGCGCATTCTGCACGAAGAACTCGCGCACGGTGCGGCTCTCGAAGTTGAGGGCGTCTCCCCACGGAGTGTGGTGCCGATGCGTGAAGAACTGCGGCGCATAGGCATGCAGGTAATTTCCCTCAGGGCCGAAGTGGTTGTAGACGACATCGAGAAATACCATCAGCCCCTTGCTGTGCGCCGTCTGGATCAATTGCTTGAGTTCCTGGGGCTGGCCATAGGAACTGTCAGGTGCGAATGGGAGCACTCCGTCATAGCCCCAATTGCGCGCGCCGGAGAAATCGGAGAGGGGCATGAGTTCAATCGCGGTGACGCCCAGATCACGCAGGTAATCGAGTTTCTGCTCAAGCCCGCGGTACGTCCCTTCTTCAGAGAACGTGCCTACGTGCACTTCATAAATGACGGCCTCTTCCCAAGGACGGCCTTTCCAAGACTCATCTCTCCAGAGGAAAGCATCCGCATCGATGACTTCGCTGGCGCCATGCACATCCTGCGGTTGGAAGCGCGAAGCGGGGTCGGGGACTTTTAGTCCTCCATCAATCTGAAAACGATATTTCGAATTTCTGGAAGCCTCGCGGGTCGTGAGTTCGAACCAGCCGTCAGCAAGCCGCGTTAGAGGATAACCCTCTTCCCTTCCATCCTCCAGAATGAGGACGACTTCATTTGCCTTCGGAGCCCAAAGCCGAAAGCGTACACTTCCGTCGGAGAGAAGTTCGGCCCCAAAGGGCATGGAGGCCTTACTATTCATTCCGGCGATCGTGGCGAATCTGGTCGCGATGACGCTCTACCAGCAGCGCGAGTGATCGGGCCTGGAGAGGATATTGAGAGCCGGCTTCGTAAAATGCGCCCGGAGTATAAACCGTTTGACAGGAAGTGTCGATCAGCGGTAGCCAAACCATGCCCGGCCCAACCGCGGAAACAGAAAACGGGACCTGCTCGTAATGCGCGTTCATCAGCAAGAGAAAGTTTTCGTCGGTGACTGCCACGCCCCGTTCGTCCACCTCATCGACAGCGGAGCCGGACAGAAAAACTCCCAGCGTCCGAGCGTGCTCCTGGTTCCATTCTTCATCGGTCATTTCATGACCATCAGGTTTAAGCCAAAGAATATCTTTGACGCCTACCCCTTTGATCGCCCGGCCCAGGAAAAAATTGCGGCGGCGGAATACCGAATGATTTTTCCGCAAGGCAATCAATTTTTTAACGAGAGTAAACAGACCATGGTCGACACCGGGATCTTCCCAGTTGAGCCAGCTGATTTCATTGTCCTGGCAGTAGGCGTTGTTGTTTCCGCGCTGGGAATGTCCAATACCGTCGCCTGCGAGCAGCATTGGGACGCCTTGCGAGAGCAGCAGCGTCGCCAGGAAATTCCTCTTCTGCTGGGCTCGGAGCGCGTTCACCGCGGGATCATCGGTCGGACCTTCCACTCCACAGTTCCAGCTTCGGTTGTTATCGGTGCCATCGCGGTTATCTTCGAGATTGGCTTCATTGTGCTTCTGGTTGTAGCTGACGAGGTCGTGCAGGGTGAAGCCGTCATGCGCCGTGACAAAATTAACGCTGGCGTATGGTTTGCGTCCGCTGCGAGCGTATAGATCGCTCGAGCCCGTGATGCGATAGGCGAGTTCGCCGATCTGCCCCCCGTCGCCTTTCCAGTAAGAGCGAACCACATCCCGGTAGCGATCGTTCCACTCTGCCCAGCCCACAGGGAATTTGCCCACCTGATATCCGCCTTCCCCGAGATCCCAGGGCTCCGCGATCAGTTTGACCTGGGACAACACCGGATCCTGATGCATGATGTCGAGAAATGCGCCGAGCTTATCGACCTCGTGGAGTTCGCGCGCGAGCGTTGCGGCCAGATCGAAGCGAAAACCATCAACATGCATCTCGAGCACCCAGTAACGCAGGCTATCCATGATCATTTGCAGGACACGGGGATGCCGCACATTCAGGGTATTGCCCGTGCCGGTGTAATCCATGTAGTAACGGCGATTATCGGCAAGAGTTCGATAGTAGACGGGATTGTCGATGCCGCGGAATGACAGCGTCGGTCCCATCTGATTTCCTTCGGCAGTGTGGTTGTAGACCACGTCAAGGATCACCTCGATCCCGGCCGAGTGCATGGTTTTCACCATGGTTTTGAATTCGCTGATCGACCCCGTCGCGGAGTAACGGCCCATCGGGGCAAAAAAACCGATGGTGTTGTATCCCCAATAATTGCGCAATCCCTTGGCCACCAACTGGCGATCGTCGACGAAGTAGTGGACCGGCATCAGTTCGATCGCGGTAATGCCCAGTTTCAGCAGGTAGTCGATCACCGGAGCGGTTGACAATCCCGCATAAGTTCCGCGAAGCGGCGCAGGAACACGCGGCTGCTGCAGAGTAAAGCCTCTCACGTGCAGTTCGTAGATGATGCTCTTATGCCAAGGAGTGCGCGGCGACCGGTCAGTTCCCCAGGTGAAGGCAGGATCGACGACCATCGACTTCAGCATTCCGGGAGCGCTGTCGCGGCGATCAAAGGAGAGGTCTTCATTCTTGTGACCAATGCGATAGCCAAAATGCGAATCGCTCCACTTCAACTCTCCCACGATCTGTTTCGCATAGACGTCCAGCAGCAGCTTGTGATGGTTGAAGCGTAGACCCTTCGCCGGATCGTAGGGGCCATAGACGCGATAGCCGTAGAGCAGGCCCGGCCGCGCCTCCGGGAGGTAACAGTGCCAGACCTGATCGGTTTGCTCGCGCACATTCACGCGATGCAACTCGCGCCGGCCAGCCGAGTCAAACAAGCAGAGCTCTACCTTCTGGGCGTGCTCGGAAAAGAGGGCGAAATTGACACCTTCGCCGTCCCAGTTCGCGCCCAGGGGATAAGGTTTGCCCGGCCATACGACCGGCTGATTCTGAATGACCATTTATTATTGGACTGCGCGGACGTTTCTTGAGCCCCGTACCGAAAGTGTTTATTCAGAGCAAAAACTGACAGACGCAAAAAGCGAACTCAGTTGTTTATATCCGAATCAGATCTTCTGTGCCGAACTACGCTCGCACAAAAGATGAATTTCGCGTCTTGAATGTTGTGCATCAAGTAAGATCCTGCGAAAAGTAAAGTCTCCGCCGTACAGAGACTTGCCATCCGAACATCAAGCATTAGGCGATCTAGCCCCGCCGATGCATTAGATAATAGCCGAGCATGGCCGCGCCGATGCTCCCCAGACCAAGCCACAACCGATGGGTCGTCGCCCAGAGCTGTGAGCTGTAGTTCTTGGAACGGTTGGCGAAAATGCCATGCGCCCCCCAATTTCCCGTCACGGGCTCGAAGAGATTATTCGGGCGATCAGGGTCGACCCGTTCGCTCGTTTGTTGTGCATCATACCCAGTCCGAGCCAGGTAGTAGTCCAGAACATCAGGGGCGACCTTGTTTCCGACGACTGCTTCGAAGGTTGGCCCTCCTACGAGTAGTTCGCGGCGCGAGTGATGCGCAGCCCAATAGATGCCTTCGGCGGCAACTTCCGGCTCAAAGATCGGAGGCACGGGCTGCGGATGACGGGGCAAGCGAGTCCGGCACCAACTGAATTGCGGCGTGTTCATCGCCGGTAAATGAACCATCGTCAGGCGCACGCGGCTGCCATCATGCAGCAGCTCAGTGCGGAGAGACATGGTGAATCCCAGAATGGCGTGCTTGGCCCCGCAATAGGGCGCCTGCAGGGGAATCGATCGGTATGCGAGTGCGGATCCAACTTGAACGATAGAGCCACGATCGCGAGGACGCATGCGCCGCAATGCAGCCATAGTTCCGTAAACAGCGCCGAGGTACGTGACTTCGGTAGCACGCTTGTACTCTTCCGGAGTGATCTCGATAAACGGAGAGAATACGGTCGTCATGGCGTTGTTGACCCAGACGTCGATGGGGCCGAAGCGCTTCTCGACCTGCTCCGCCGCGTCCTCGACCGCTTGGGCATCGGCGACATCGGTGGGCAAGAGGATAGCGTCAGTTCCATACGATTGCACTTCGGCGCGCGCGGCCTCGAGGCGCTCGCGCCCGCGCGCGAGGAGACCAAGTTTTGCGCCACGCTTGGCAAATGCGACCGCCGTCGCACGGCCTACGCCAGCCGACCCTCCGGTGATTACGACCACCTCCGGCCGCTTCGTTCCGTTCCCATTCATAATTGCATCCCCTAAGCAGTGTTATCCGAGAGCCAGGTACTGCTTCATCTCTGCCCGGCGCAAGTTTAAGCCAAGGCCCGGTCGAGCGGAATCGGGGCGAAGGTTTCCGTTTTCTGCCCGAATCGCGCCATCGAAACACATTTGTTCGATGCGAACGTGGTCGTGAAAGTATTCGACATGTCGAAGCTGCTGAACCGCGCATCCGAGATGCGCGTGAACCGACGGGGCAGTGTGCGCCGAGAACGGCATGGAGCGGGCAAGACAGAGATTCCCTGCTTGCAAAAATCCGGTTACGCCGCCGCATCGCGTGGCGTCGGCTTGGAGGACGTCAACTGCTTCGGCATCTAACATGCGTCGAAAATAAAAGGCATCGAATCCGTACTCACCGGCAGCAATGTCCATTTCTGCGGGAGCGCGGTCGCGAAGCAGGTGCAAGCCTTCGAGATCGTCGGAACTGACCGGCTCCTCGAACCATTGAACGTTGAATTGTTGGAATCGCTCGCCAAACCACAGAGCCTGTTTGCGGGAGTATGCGCCATTGGCATCGACGAAGAGTTGAACGTCATCACCAATCGCTTGGCGGGCAGCCCGGACTCTGGCAAGGTCCTGATCCGGATTGCGTCCGATCTTCATCTTCACCATTGACATCCCGGACGCAGCCCATCCGCCCAACTGTGACTGCAATTGTTCGATGGAGTAAGACGTGAATCCTCCACTTCCATAGGCGGGTATCTCCCCGCGTACGGGGCCCAAGAGACTGAAGAGAGGAATGGCCAGCAGGCGCGCTTTCAAATCCCAGAGCGCTATATCGATGGCCGAAATAGCCATCGACGCGATCCCCGGGCGGCCAATGTTGCGGACGGAAGCAATCATTGCATGCCACGCCCCGGCCACCTCCATCGGATTTCGCCCTTTGATCACACCCGCCAGATGATCGCGGATGAGCTTAGCCGCGCTGGCGTCAGCGTAGCTGTAACCCAGGCCGCGCTCGCCTTCGCTAGCTATCTCCACAATGACTATTGTGGTTTTGTCCCACTCAATCGTGCCGTCGGATTCCGGGTTATCGGTCGGAACGGTGTAGGCAGAGACCTCAACGCGATCGACTTTCGCGCTGACCAGTTCAGCGGCAGAAGATGCATGCTTTGCGCCGGCTTCACTCTGGACCGGCATAGGCTATGGTACTCAACAGAGCGTTTGCGTTTTGCCGCGAATCCAGCCGCGTGTGCTGCACAATAATGGGAACATCGGCTTCGATCAGGCTCGAGTAATCCGTGTCGCGCGGAATCGGCTTGGGATCGCGAAGCTCGTTGAAGCGCAGATGCTTGGTTCTTCTAGCGGGTACTGTGATGCGATAAGGACCTACCGGATCGCGGTCAGAAAAGAAGATCGTGATCTCTAAATGCGCATCGCGATCCGAAGGATTCAGCAGGCAGGCCGTTTCATGGCTGGTCATCTGCGGCTCCGGGCCGTGACTCTCGCCAGGGATGTAGCCTTCCGCAATGGCCCAGCATTTCTTTCCGATTTGGCAGTTCACGATTGCTTCAAAACTCCTTCTAGACAAGCTCCCGAACCTTGTCGGAAAGCGCAGTCAATGCGATCTTGGTGCGGTTGGGTTCTCCTCGAGCCAACGATTCGGCAAATTTGATGGCCTGATCCGCAGTAACTTTAGCGGGCAATGGCGGTTCCAGCGGATCTACCACAGCCTGCAGTACCGCCGGCCCTGGTACATTCAGGAATTCCTCGACTATACGACCACAGTCCGCCGGATCTTCCGCTGTGAAACCGGCGCCGCCGCAGGCGTGGGCGAAAGCTGCGAAGTCGATGGGCTGCAACTCCACGCCGAATTCCGGATTGCCTAAGAAGACCATCTGCTCCCACTTGATCTGGCCCAGCGTGCCGTTCTTCACAATGACAATTTTGATGGGAAGCTGATACTTGACCGCCGTTGCGAAATCGGCCATGAGCATGGAAAATCCGCCATCGCCCACAAAACCTACACATTGCCGATCGGGATAAGCGATCTGAGCGGCAATAGTGTATGGCAGGCCGTTCGCCATAGTCGCGAGCGTTCCCGAAAGGCTGTGCATCTGGTTACCGCGAACTGGAATGTGGCGAGCCCACCAGGTCGCAATCGTGCCGCTGTCGCAGCTGACAATGGCATCGTCCCGCAGGCGCTTTCCCAGTTCATGAGCAATGACCTGTGGCTTCATCGGAATATCGCGCCTTGTAGCACGCTCCTCCATGAGCTTCCACCACTCCTTCATTCCTTTTTGCGCTTTCTCAAGGAAACTGCGGTTATCTTTACGCCGTAAGCGCGGGAGTAATTCACGGAGCACCGCACGGGAATCGCCGACTAACCCCACTTCTACCGGGTACCGCAAACCAATGCGTTTGGGATCCATGTCGATCTGCACGCCCTGTGCATCGCCCGGTTTGGGCAGATATTCGATATAAGGGAAAGAGCTGCCGATCATAAGCAGCGTGTCGCATTCTTCGAGGGCCTCTTGCGACGGCTTGGTGCCGAGCAGACCAATGCCTCCCGTGGTATACGGGCTATCGTCCGGAAGAACACCCTTCCCTAGAAGCGCTTTAATGACTGGAGCTCCAAGCTTCTCGGCGGCTTGTTCCACTTCCAAGCGGGCATCGAGGGCTCCCCGGCCGACGAGGATGGCGACTTTCTTTCCTACATTCAGAATTTCAGCCGCGCGATCGAGATCTTCACGGGCAGCAAGCATGGCCCCGTTCGCATCGGCGTGCGAGGTGTGATGAGGAACGTTTCGCTTCGAACGTTGCCGCTTACTTAAGCTCATTTCCTGGAAATCGACTGGGAATGTAATGTGGCTCACCGTGCGATACGACAATGCTGTCCGGACCGCCAGATCCACCACATTTTCGACGTGCGTCGGGCCCATGATCCGCTCGTTGTAGGTAGCGAGATCGAGATAGAGCCTATCGAGCGCGACATCTTGCTGAGTGTAGGTTCCCACCAAATCATGGAATTGCATTCCTGTGATGGCCAAGACGGGTTGGCCGTCCATTTTCGCGTCATACAAGCCGTTCAGAAGATGGATCCCGCCGGGCCCTGACGTGGCGAGGCAAACCCCCAACTTGCCGGTGTATTTCGCGTAGCCACACGCCATGAAAGCGGCGGCTTCCTCATGGCGCACCTGCACAAAGCGAATCTGATCCTGGTGCGTGCGCAGGGCTTCCATAACCCCATTAATGCCATCGCCTGGGAAGCCAAAAATGACGTCTACCCCCCATTCGATCAAAGATTCCACCAGAACATCGGAAGCGGTCATGAAAATTCCCCTTGATGCGTTTTCAGCAGATGCTCTGCTAGCTCGTAAGTCGCGATCCATTAATGATTTGCAATGTCCGAGCGCGTCTCTCTTTTTAGGTATAGCGTTTGCCGTCCGGGCAATCCCATAGGAGGGCGACTGTAAGCGGGCGCAAGAAATCATGTAATTTGTGTGCACGCACGAAAAAGCCTGATTTTGCATCTGAAACTGTTTGGCGAAAAGAAATCACGGGTGTTGCTCGCTTTTGCTGTTCTGTGCACTTCACACTGGGAAACTATGGCATACAAGCCGATCGCAAATTACGGAGTCATTGGTGACCTTCGAAGCGCTGCGCTGATCAGCCAGGAGGGGTCGGTTGATTGGTTATGCCTGCCGCGATTCGATTCACCGAGTGTGTTTGCTGCCATTCTCGATGAACGCCACGGAGGATCTTTTTCGATTGGTCCTTGCGACGAGGATTTTCGATGTCGACAACTATATGAGCCAGATACCAACATCCTGGTCACTCGGTTTATGACCAATGGCGCGGTCATCGAACTCACCGACTTCATGCCTCTGCAATCGAATCAGAAAAAAGAACAGGTGTCTTGGCTGGTGCGTCGGGCGAAGTCGGTGCTCGGTTCGGCACGGCTGAGACTTCACTGCAATCCGAGTTTCGGATATGCGGCGCTGCCAGTCACTGAGACAGAGATCGATCGTGAAGGAGCGACTCTTCGCAGCAAAGACTTTTCCCTCCGCCTGGCTTCTCCGATCGCGTTGAAGGCGACCGACTCTGGCGTGAGCGCCGAATTCGAACTGCAGGAACTGCAAACCGCAAGTTTTATCGTCAGCCAATTGCCCGACAATCGGTGGAAGCCACCGCTTATGCCGGAGGAATCGCTCGATGAACTGGAAGCCGCCACGGCTATGTATTGGCGGAATTGGATCAAGAAGTCCTCTTACAGCGGACGATGGCGCGAAATGGTTCATCGGTCAGCTCTCCTGCTGCAGTTGCTCACCTATGCGCCCAGTGGGGCCATTATTGCAGCTCCCACTTCAAGTTTGCCCGAGTGGATTGGGGGAGAACGAAATTGGGATTATCGCTTCAACTGGATTCGCGATGCCGCCTATACGGTTTATGCCCTGGAGCGAATCGGATTATTCGACGAGGCTGAAAGCTTCATGCACTGGATCGAGGATCGCTCTGCCGAGGCCTTCGATGATAGCCCGCTGCAGACCGTTTACGCGGTCGACGGAAATCGAGATTTGCATGAAAAAATTCTCGATCAGTTCGAAGGCTATCGCGGTTCAAAGCCGGTTCGAGTTGGGAATGACGCGTTCAAGCAACTGCAGCTCGACATTTACGGCGCGCTGATCGATGCGGTCTACCTCTATAACAAGTATGCAAAACCGATCACGGGAACGCTATGGAGAGATATTCGACGGATAGCGGACTGGGTCTGCGAAAACTGGCAGCGCAATGATCAGGGGATCTGGGAATTGCGGGGGGATCCGCGCCCGCTGGTGCACTCAAAGGTGATGTGCTGGGTGGCCATGGACCGCGCTTTACGCCTGGCCGTAAGCCGCTCGTTGCCAGCGGATCTCACGCGTTGGGTTCGCTGCCGCGATCATATTTACGAAGAAGTGCTGAATAAAGGCTGGAACCAGGAGCGGCAGTCTTTCGTGCAAAGCTATGGCAGCCAAATTCTCGATGCCTCAATTCTCATGATGCCGCTGGTATTTTTCATGACGCCGGACGATCCGATGATGGTGAGTACGGTCGATGCCATCTGCCAGCCCACATCGAAAGGCGGACTGTTAAGTGATGGAATGGTATACCGCTATCCGCCCTCGACCGACGACGGAGTGGGCACGACCGAAGGCACATTCAACGTGTGCACCCTTTGGCTGATCGAGGCGCTTACGCGTATGGGTCGCACCCGACAAGCTCAGTGGCTGTTCGAAAAGATGCTTTCGCGAGCGAACCAGCTCGGACTTTATTCCGAAGAAATGAGCTTACGAGGTGAGCAGCTGGGAAATTTTCCCCAGGCACTTACGCATATGGGCCTGATCAGCGCGGCTTATAACCTGGATCGAACCCTGAACGCAGAGGCGAGAATCCCTTTTTAATTTCACCTGAGCTCATGCCAGCGCTTGGAGAATCTCCATGGCAGCGCGATAACCGCTGGCAATCGCTCCGTGGACGGTTCCGTTGTGGCCGGTTGTGTCGGTGGCCTCGCCGGCGAAGTAAAGCGTGTCCTGTACCGGAGAAGCCAGCCTCTGCTGCGCCCCATCGCTGCCGACTTTTCCGTAGCTGTAGGCGCCTCGCGAGAATGGGTCCGATTGCCAATCATGGAAATAAGTCGCCTGCAGGCTATCGTCAATTTCTTTCTTCTCAACATTGAGCAATGAAGCGAGTGTTTCAACAGCATGTTGCGTGATAGATGAACTCTGGCCTGAGAGTTTCTGCGCGGCATGAAATGGCGCCCACGCGGTGAGCATAGGATATTTGGCGGGCATTGGGGTCCACCAGGTGGGGAACCATTCGTTTTCCGAAAACAGAAAACTCATATCCGCCAGCGTGTGGCCCGGCTCTCCCGGCGGAGAGATTTTCTCCCAAAACTGCTCGCGAAACCGCAAGACCACACGGATCACCTGCCCCATTTCTAATCTCTCGAGGGCAGCCAGCTTGTCGTCTGCAATTGGCGGGTTGAATTGAATAGCCCCTGGTTTGCCCGGCTTTGTTTTCAATACTTCAAGCGGAACAGTAATCAGAATTTTCGGTGCTTCGAAGTTTGCGGGTTGCTGGTCCAGATGAGCGCTGACTCGCACGTTACCTTCCTCCCAGTCAATGCCGTGCACCACCGCGCCAGTCTGTATGGAGACTCTCTTCGACGCTTCAATGCGCTGCCGGAAGAAGTCGACGAGATCTTCATAGCCATGCTCCGAACGAAAACTCCGGTCACCTTGAATCTCCTGTTCGGCGTGCATACTGTGAACGAGCCAATGGACACCTACGAGAGCGGGGTCAGCGGCTTCGAACCCGGTGATATACGAGAGCGCTCGCCGCTTGGCTTCGCGAGTAGCTGAATCGATTTCCGAGTCCGGGAACTCGCGCGCAAGAAAGTCGAGAAAGGACTCGTCAGGTGCTGAACCGTTCATTTTTCCAAGCACCTCTTCCATGGTGGAAGAGTCGCAAAGGCAAAGCTCACCATGAAAACAGCACCAGGTTTGGCCTTCCACCTCAGTAATCCTGGCATGAGTCTTGCGCAGAGGATCGACCACCGCGGGAGGTATGCCGTGAATGAACTCCGCTCCGAGCTCAATCGGTACACCGAGCGTGGGATCACGCAGCGTGAAGATACGGCCGCCGATCCGGTTTCGCGCTTCGAGAATAGTAACGGAATGGCCGGAAAAGCCCAGGAGCGAGGCCGCTGCCAAGCCGGCGATTCCCGCTCCCACAATGATCACAGATGGCTCGCGTGCCATGGAAAACGCCATCGCAGAATGGTGGAGGCATAGTTTGAGAATTGGCAGCAGCCAGCTATGCCTCGAACGAATGTCGCTTATTCAGAGTCTAGCTTCCGTAGTGGAACCGGCTAGGCCGCTTTTTTTCTGGGGGGAACCTTCGCGCCTTTCTTTCGCGCCTCGGAGAGACCGATTGCGATCGCCTGTTTGCGGTTTTTGACTTTCCCACCCTTGCCGCGTTTTCCGGAACGGAGCGTACCGTGCTTTTTCTTGCGCATAGCACGCTCAACGCTCTTGCTGGCACCTTTGCCGTATCTGCGGCCACTACTTTTTCTTCTTCTTCCGCTGGACTTCTTGGTGCTCGCCATGAGGTTTCTCCTCTGGCCATTTAGAGGTGGCTTTCTCGCCGGGAGGTTGACTGTATTTGCGGGGTCGGATCATTACTGTCGTTGTACGTTCTTCAGGATGAGGGATTTACAGGTTAGACCGGATACTCCGTCCTTTCACGCGCTACTAGCTTAGTAGCGCGAGGTGTACGCGTGCTCACCAGCACGGAAGGAGCATTGGAATGAAAGCACAGAATAGAACCATTTCAGGGCTGGTTGCAGTTTTGGCAGCTTTGCTACTGCTGTTGCTCGGAGTGTCGTGGGGGCAGGATCAGAATTCGCAGAATAACGATAGTCAGAATACTCACGAGCGAAATTCCCAGAATAACGTCGATACGAATGGCCAACCGAAAAGTGAATCCGACGTCGAAAAGAGGGTTCATAACGCGGCAAACGTCCTCGACGAAATCATGAGCACTCCCGACAAGGCGATCCCAGACAAGGTCATGAGCGACGCCAAGTGCATCGCCATCATTCCTTCGATGGTCCGCATTGCTATTGGATTTGGCGGTAGTCACGGTAAAGGCGTGGCAACTTGCCGCACAGCGCATGGGTGGAGTGCTCCGGCTCCTATTACGATCACCGGCGGCAGTTGGGGACTGCAGCTGGGAGGCGAAGCGGTCGACCTTGTGTTGGTCGTCATGAATCAGAAGGGGATGGATCACCTGCTCGCCTCCAAGTTCAAAATTGGTGCGTCGGCCTCGGCAGCAGCTGGTCCAGTAGGAAGAGATGCCGGCGCCGATACAGACTGGAAGCTGAAAACGGAAATGCTTACCTACTCGCGCGCACGGGGCGTTTTCGCGGGAATTGATCTAAGTGGGTCTTCCATTACTCAGGACAAGGACGAAACGCGTGTACTTTACGGTCACATGGTACCGTTCGGCGACATTCTCAGCGGAAAAGTTCCGCCGCCTCGCGGGACGCATTCGTTCCTGGCAGCCGTGGCGAAATATTCGCGGCAGTCGAAGGGTGAGGCCACAACGCCCTCTGGCAGCTAACGGGACGGCATTTGTAGCAGAAGTGACGGCCCGCTTCAGTTTCAGGGCCGAGCAAGCACTTATCTCGATCGACGGAGGACACTGAGTATGTTTACGATACTGCTCGTGATTTTGATTCTGTTGTTCTTAGGTGCGCTGCCAACTTGGCCCTATAGCCGCGAGTGGGGCTACTATCCGAGCGGCGGCCTTGGCCTCGTAGTTGTGATTCTGGTGGTACTGCTTCTCGCCCGAATGGTTTAGACGACGAAGGGGCTTGCTTTTCTGTAGCCTGGCGCGAAGGAAAAGCAAGCCCCATTTTTTCTTAAACTTAAGCTGCTCGCCGACTTCTGCTGCGACGCGTTCGGGTTTCTTGTTCAGCCTCTCCAGTTCCTGCTTCTTCGGCTTCAGCGTTGATTTCACCGGCTAGGCTCGTAAGCTTTTCATCGGCCTCTTTCTCCTCGTCGAGCGTCTGCTGCAGCAGATCGCTGGCCTCGCTCTCATCAAGAAGATCCGCGTACGTACGGGCGGTGCCATAACCCGCGATTTCATAATGCTCGACCCGCTGGGCGGAGGCAATAATCGCGGCATCACGCACATCCTCGTTCTTGATTTCGCCAATGAGATCGTCGCCTTCCTTGATAACACCCTGCACGCCCTTGCACTTTTCTGCCTTGGGCTTCTCGCCCATTCCACGGAATATCTGTTCGATCCTGTTCGCCTGCTCCTTAGTAACATTCAGGTGCTCGTTCAGCGCCGCTCTCAAACCGTCTGACTGAGCTGCTTGGATCATCTTGGGAAGTGCTTTGATGATCTGGTGTTCGGCGTCATAAAGATCCTGAAGCTGTTCAACGTACAACTCTCGCAACGAATTTGGTCTCATTATTGTTTTTCTCCTGAAGTAGTAGTTAGTTCCGATGAATATTTCACTGATCACTGCTCACAACGTAATCACGCCGCTTGATACTCACGCCGCTTTGCGGGTACGTGCTGCTTTTTTTGCGGCTGCGCGTCGGGATTGTGGACCGCGACGGCTGGCGGCCTTTTTGGCTTGTTTGGATAGCGCGGTATGGCTGGTGCTTCCTCGAGGCTCTCGCTTCAACGCTCCGGAGATGGCCTTCGATCGTTTGGCTGATTTTTTCCTGTCCGGATGCTGTCCCGCCCGCGTGTCTTGAGCGGCTTTCCTGCGAGTAGAAGCGGAGGCGGAACCCTTTGGCGGACCCAATTTCACCCCTGCACGTCGCGCTTTGGAGAGACCGATTGCGATCGCCTGCTGCGGAGATCGCGCGCCGTGCTTCCCTTCGCGAACGTGGTGAAACTCCTCGCGTACGAACTCTCCCGCCTGGGTCGAAGCAGACTTTCCTTCTTTCGCGTCTTCCCGCGCCCGTTCAATGGTTTCCTTCTCCGGCATGATTCCCCCTCGCTTGTCGGCCACTTAAGCTCCAGTATTGGAGGAAGACCAGGCGTGAGGAATCAGAGATTTACCGTAGGCACTTCGAACTTTTCGGGGAGCGCCATGGGCGAGAGGAATTTCCTGTACATCGCCCGATGCACGGTTCGAAAAAGCTGGCTGCCCTACAAAATTCGCTCCTTTATTTCTGAGGAGACTCCGAATCCGCTGTTACATCCAGTTCTACGGGAAAGTACAGATTGCGCGGCATTGTTCGGAAGGGAGAGACGGACTACTCTGCGACAGATGAAGGTTCTTCCAACACACCCTCCTGTCAAGCAGGAGTCGGGCCGCGAGGCTTGGCTCCTGCTCCTCGCCTTACGGCGCGGGAAACATTTGATCACTGGTATTTACCCTCACGCAAACTGATTTATTTAAAGGGAGGCGTTATGCTCTATTGGACGCTTTTGTTCTTGATCGTCGCTATTATTGCAGCAGTATTCGGCTTCACCGGCATCGCGGCGGCATCCGCAGGTATTGCCAAAATCCTTTTCTTCATCTTTCTAGTGCTGTTTGTGGTCTCGTTGCTTCTGGGAAGAAGAAGTCGCGTGTGACCGGGCACTCGAGCTGAATCGAATTGCGCGTCGTACCCCAGTGGAAAATTGCAACTTATGATACGGAAACTAAAATCCGGCGGGTATCGGCTGTATTCCAGGAAAAAAGACTCTAAAACCGGCCGCCGGCGTAATCTCGGAACCTTCAAGTCGCGAAAAGCAGCGGAAGCTCACGAACGAGCAGTGCAGTTCTTCAAGCGTCATCGTTGAACCAGGCTAAATGTCGAATACACGGTAGGCCGCACTTGGATCCTGTCCTTGCAGGAGAGTGATCGCCACATTGTGAACCGGAATTCCTCCTGTGGTCCGGCCATCGCAATGGCCGTGGTGAGCATGGCCATGGACCACGAGATCCGCACCGAGCCGGTCCACAACTTCCGCCAGCCGCGAAGTTCCGAGAAACGGAAAAATCTCCAAAGGTTCCCCCTGTACAGTGGCGGCAATGGGCGAATAATGAAGCACCACGACCCGCTTCGGTGCTCGTAGCTGCGACATGGCGCGTTCCAGCTTCAAAGCCTCATCGATGGAGGCTTGGACGAACTGCTTGATTTCGGGTTCTCCGAATGCTGTAAGCACGCTACGCCCGAAGCCACCTACGAATCCTTTGGTGCCTGCGAATCCGACCCCGTCGCGCTCGTAGGCAGTTCCATCGAGGACCTTGATCCCTGCCTGAACCATCATTTGCACGAGTTCGCCTTTCTTGCCGCTTTCGTAATCGTGATTGCCGAGAACTACGATAGTAGGAACGCGCGCCCGCACAACGACGTTCAACAGCACATTCATCTCCTCGGGCAGACCGGTGCCGGTAAGGTCGCCTGCGATTATCAGCACATCCGCGGATTCACGCACGCGATTCAACTGCTCGAGCAAGACACTGTGCCGCGACACCGTGAAGTGCAAGTCGGCGGTGGCAGCGATCCTCATGCGGCACGGGGACTCGGAGAAAGACTCTGAAGGGCGGCGTTTCCGGAATTCTGTGAGTAAGTCGGCCATTCCCCACTCATTCACGTCGATGGCGAACATTTTGTCGTCAATCAAGCTGCCTCGGAAGCTGGCATTGGGGTCCGGGTGGGACAAGGCAT
>Ga0209060_10000513_pt1 | contig 68093 bp, 52 predicted proteins | sample Coa_R1_8_FD_187155 | JGI IMG/M metagenome (GOLD analysis project Ga0209060, IMG submission 187155) | Surface soil microbial communities from Centralia Pennsylvania, which are recovering from an underground coalmine fire - Coalmine... | ecosystem: Environmental > Terrestrial > Soil >... | reverse complement strand
ATCAGGCGATACGATTGCGCGCGGCTCGAGCTGTCCCCATGACCGCTCGCTGTAAGCAGCAGGCCCATACGAGACGGGGGTATTCCGCTGGTGCCCGCTTGCAAAATGGTGGCGGCAAAGCAATCGATCAGGAGCGGGTGACACGGGTCCACGTCGTCATGAAATACAACGGCGTTAGGCCAGCGCCGCCGGAATTCCGCCAGAACTTGCCCGAAGGATTCCCGCTGCCAGACGCTCCATTCGAGCGACGCCGGTAAAACGAAAAGCTCCGTCGCCCCCGCCGATGCCTCGGCATCGAGCACGCGGCCGAGAGCGAACTCCCCGGCGTCTTCGCCCGGCTGCGCACAAAACGCCGCCAGCGGCACGCGCGGCGTGAATCCGACAATCCGCGCCACCGGCTCCGCGAGGCTCTCGGCCTGCGCTTGCGCGCGTTTCCAGTCTTTACTATTTGGAAGAAGTTCGGTAGCGACGATGAATGCCGGGGCGCTCACGCAGCCTTCAAGCGGCCTCCGACTCGATCGTATTTCACCATCGTCGCGAGCACGTCCACCATCGCACGCACCGCCAGCAGGGCCGTGATGTCCGAGATGTCGTACGCCGGCGCGACCTCCACGGCTTCCATGGCCACGATGCCTTCCTTTGCCACGCCGTGCAGAATGGCCAGCGCCTCGCGCGGCAGAAAGCCGCCGGGCTCGGGCCAGCCCGTGCCGGGCACGAAACCGGCGTCAACAGAATCGATATCGAACGAAAGGTACACGGCGCTCGCGCCCTTCCACGCTACTTCCAGCGCGATTTCGATGGTCTTCTCGATGCCGACGCGCTCGATGTCGTGAATGGTGAGCACGGTAGACCCGCGTTTGCGCCCTTGTGTCACGCCCGGGCGCGGCACCTGCCACCCGCCAATGCCCACTTGCACCAGATTCGTCGGCGGACAGTTCTTGATGTTGGTCGCGTGGAACCATGGACAGGTGTGCATAATCTCGTCCATGTCCTTTTCCTGCGTGTCGATGTGCCGGTCGAGGTGAATGATCCCGACTTTGCCTTCGATGCATTGCGCCACGCCGCGCGCGCAAGGAAAACCGATGGAGTGATCGCCGCCCATGATCATGGGCAAGGTGCCCTGCGATAGAATGTGCGCCACCGCCTTCGAGATCTGATCGTGGCTCTTGGTGATGTTCGCCGGGCAAAATACGTCGCCGACGTCGCACATCTTCAGTGACTCGCGCAGATCCACGCCGAGCTCGAAGTTGTAGGTCGTGTAGAGCGACGAGATGCGCCGGATGCCCTGCGGCCCGAAACGCGTTCCCGCGCGGTAGGTCGTCGCAATGTCGAACGGCACGCCCACGAACGCGACGTCGTATTCGCCCACCTTGCGCACGTCTTCTAGATACGGTGTCTTCAGAAACGTATTGATGCCCGACCAGTGCGGCAGTTCGCCGCGTTGAAAGCAACTGATCTCGCTTTTGTCCTGAATGGAGTCGACGCACTCCAGGCCGAATTCTTTTCCGCGCCGCACCTCTTCTTTCCATTGCGTCGAAGGAAGCGCTGCCTCCTCCAGCAACGCCTGCATCCCTTGCAGGTTTTTGAAATCAGGTAAAGCGCGATTGTGCTCGCGGTGGTTGGGTGCGTGCCGGTGATAAAAAGCCATTTTTGATTCGGTCCCCATTGTAGCCAGCGCAATGTCAAATTCATAATTTGCTGACTAAAAAACTCTTATTCGCGTGATTGGAAAAGTTTATCTTCGTGCCGCGACTTTCCACGATTCCCCTGAGCTATACTACGGACAACTTTCGGCCCACGCTGCCCGATCGTGCTTCGTAGCTTCCGGCCCTGCCGCCGGGATGATCGCTCGCAACTCCCATGAGGCTAGTCAGAACGAAAACCAGTTTGTATCGCGCTATAGCACTGGCAGCGGGTCTGCTCGCAGCGCTCGCCGCCGCACTTCCTCTCTCCGCGGATAAACCCGCGTTTACAGTCGGGTGGTCCGTCTACGTCGGCTGGAATCCGTACTACTACATGAACAAGTCCGGCATCATGAAAAAGTGGGCCGAGAAGTACGGCATCGCCATCAAGGTGCAACGCTTCGATTACGCGCCGTCGCTTGATGCATTCGTCGCGAAAAACATCGAAGCCTGCGCCATGACCAATATGGAAGCGCTCGATATGCCGGCTGCGGCGGGTGTAGACACCACCGCGATCATCGTGGGCGACTATTCAAATGGCAATGACGCCGTGCTCACGCGCAACGGTGTCAAGCTGAAAGACCTTCCCGGGAAGAAATTGCTGCTGGTCGAAAAGACCGTTTCTCAGTACCTGTTCGAGCGCGCCATGGCCATCAACGGACTGGAATCGCAGATCAAGCAGGTGCGTCTCGTCAACACGTCGGATTCCGATATCGCCGCGGCTTTTATCAGCGATACGTCGCATCCCGCTGTGGTCACGTGGAAGCCGCTGGTCTCGCAAATTTCCAAGCAACCCGGCGTGACGAACATCTTCAACTCCTCGCAAATCCCCGGAGAGATTCTGGACCTCACCGTCGTTCGCACCGACGTCCTGAACCGCCCCGACGGGTCCGGGCAGAAGTTCGCGAAGGCTCTTGCGGGCGCCTGGTACGAAACGATGGCCCTCATGTCCGGCAAAGGCCCTGCCGCCGATAAGGTTCTCACCGCCATCGCCGAAGGATCGCAGGATTCGCTCGCTTCCTACAAAGAACAGCTCAGCACCACGCACCTCATGTACACCGCGCAGGATGCGCTCCAGCTCACCACTTCGCCCGATATGAAACAGAAAATGACTCTCGTCAAACAGTTCTGCTTCAATCATGCCCTGCTCGGGGAAAATACGAAATCGGTTGACGACGTTGCCATCCGCTACCCCGACAGCAGCGTGCAGGGCAAGCCGGATCGTGTGCGGCTGCGTTTCGAAACGGCTTATATGCAAATGGCCGCGCAAGGAAAGCTCTGATCCATGAGTTTGCTGAATATCTGCGCCAAACCCGGCCGCTCGGCAACCTGGACTCTCTCGTGGCTGCTCTTCGCCACGGGTATCGTGATGTACTTCTACACGGCGCAGAAACGTCATCAGGAAAACCCCGACGATCGCGTGGTTCCCACGCTCTCGCAGCTTGCCTCCGGTATCTATCAAGCGGCTATGAGCCAGGATGGCGATGAAGGGCCGTCGGCGGATACGCAAGGCCAGTCGGCATTCGACCGCTTTCGCCACGGCATGTTGTGGACTGATACCGTGGCCAGCTCGCGCCGCTTCTTCTACGGGCTCGCGCTCCTGTTCCCGGCAGTGCTCCTCGGGCTGCACATGGGCATCTTTCCCTATTTCGGCGTATTCTTTCTGCGCTTTATTCTTTTCTTCGATAAGATCATCGCGCTTTCGGTATTGCCCATCCTGTTCATTGCCTTCGGCATCGATGAGCTGTCTAAAGTGATGTTAATCGTCATCGGTGTCACACCCACCATCATCCTCGACAGCTTCAATCTCACCCGCGGCGTCCCGCAGGAACAACTCGTGAAGGGCTTCACGTTGGGCGCGAGCGACTTTGACGTCGCGTACCGCGTGGTGTTGAAACAGATCTGGCCGCGCGTATTGAACAGCATCCGTCTCAATTTGAAACCGCTGATGCTGTTTCTGTTCGCGGGCGAGATGATCGCCTCCACCGACGGCTTGGCCTACCGCATCGCCCTCCTGCGCCGCCACATGGGAATGAACATCATCATTCCGTACGTGCTCTGGGTCGCGCTGCTGCTGTTTCTGGTCGATATGAGCATGCGTCTCCTCAACAGGAAGCTACATCCATGGTTCCGGGAAGCCTGACAGAAACCGCACCCGCGCCGCTCGAACGGCCATTCCGGCAGGAGCCGCTGATTCGCGTCGAACGGATTCGCGTTAGTTACCCGCTCAAGGACGGCACCCGCAAAACCATCCTCGACGGTATCGATCTCGACATCCGTGCCGGTGAGTTCATCTCGGTGATCGGGCAAACGGGATGCGGCAAATCCACTCTCCTGCGGCTCGTGCTCGGATCGGAAAGCCCGACCGATGGCCGCATTCTGGTAGACGGCAAAGAGATTCTCCGGCCCAACCGTGATCGCGGCTACGTTCCGCAAAAGTATTCTCTATTCCCCGACAAGACGGTCATCGACAACATCACGTTCGGCCTTGAAGTCGAGGAGTTCAGTCTTCTGACCCGCTTTACGCCGCGATACTACGCGCGCCGCCGCGATTTCCGCGCGGAAGCCCTGCGCCAGCTCGCGAAAATGGGCTTGCACGAGACCGATGCCGCGAAGTATCCCGATCAGCTCTCGGGCGGCATGCAGCAGCGCGTCGCCATCGCCCAGGCTCTGGTCATGAAGCCGAAGATTCTGCTGATGGACGAAGCTTTCAGCGCCCTCGATCCCGGCACCCGCGCCGGCATGCAGAAACTCATCCGCGAAGTCTGGAAAGAAACCGGCACCACGGTTCTCTTCGTCACCCACAATATCGCCGAAGCTGTGCGCCTGGCCACTCGGGTAATCGTCCTGGCGAAAAATCAGGCAGCTGACGGCTCGCGCGTGGCGCTCGACCTGGCGACCTCCGAGCCCGATATCGCTGAGCGCATCGAGCAGGCCACCGGCCATCTCCGCTCGGACGCGTCCTGATCAACAGGGCCGCTCCACCGTCTCAACGGTAGTCCGCAATAGCTTCTCGATCACTGCCAGATCGATTTTTTCCGCCTTCGAGAAGCGCAGGCAACCCTTGCCGCAGTCCAAACCGCGGAGCAGTGACTTGTTGCTCTCGAAAACACGCCTCTTCAAAAAATAGATCGCAATGTAATTCTTCTGGCTGGCAAAAGCTACTTCGGCCGCGTCACCTTTTTTGTAAACCGGCATGCCCCAGGACATCTCTTCGTCATAACCAGCCAGTAGTTTGCGGCAAAGGCCCCGCAGTTTTGTCAAGACCGCGCGCCTCTCCTCCGGAGCTTCTTTCAGGTAGGCCGCGACGTTTGGGGCTTTGCTTTGCATATTCCACAAGCTTAGCCCGCTCAGCCGCTCATCGGCCCGTTGCGATTACAATAATTTTGTGGCCCACGATACCGCCGAAGACCTCCGCGTCAAGCCCCACACCAAGGTTCGCCTGCGCGATTGGGATAGCTCCTGGGCCGGTCCCAAGGAGTTCCGCCATCTTCGCGGTGATCAGCTCAAGCAGGAGGCTCAGGAGATTCTTGCCAACAATCTCAAGCGGCTCTCCGATGCGCAGGACCTTCTGTGGTCAACCGGTGAATTCGCTCTACTCGTGGTCCTGCAGGGCATGGACGCCGCCGGCAAAGACGGCATGATCAAGCACGTCATGAGCGGAGTGAATCCGCAAGGCTGCGAAGTAACCAGTTTCAAGCAGCCCACCGCCGAAGACCTCCAGCACGATTTTCTCTGGCGCTACATCCGCCACCTTCCCGAACGCGGCCGCATCGGAATCTTCAACCGGTCGTATTACGAGGACGTTCTGGTGGTCCGCGTTCACCCCGAATGGCTCGCCAAACAGCATTTAAAGGCCAGCCGCTCCCTTTGGCGCGGCCGCTACGAAGATATCAACGCTTGCGAGCGCCACCTTACCACCAACCGCACGGTCGTTCGTAAGTTTTTCCTGCACATTTCGCGAAAAGAGCAGAAGCGCCGGCTGCTTGCCCGCCTCAACGATCCTCAAAAGTACTGGAAATTTTCCGAATCGGATCTCGCCGAGCGCGCCTATTGGAAGGACTACGTCGAAGCCTACGAAGACGCACTGAGCGCTACCAGCACCAAGCAGGCGCCCTGGTACATTGTCCCTGCCGATCACAAATGGGTGGCCCGCGCGCTCGTCTCCGAAATCCTGGCGGGTGCCATTCACGATATTAAGTTGAAGATTCCGGCCCCTACCGCCGCACAGCTCTCGGCCATCCGCAAAGCCAAGCACCTGCTCCAAAGCTAGCGCCGCAGGTTCGCGGTGCCCGAGCGTCAATCCAGACTCTTGTGGAACCGCGCCACGCTTAACCCCAGCACCGCAACGCCGTAGATGAGCAAGGCTGCCATCTGCGGCCACAGCGCGGAAATCCCCACGCCTTTGAGAAAGATGCCGCGTACGATTTCCATGAAATACCGGATCGGGTTCAAATAGCTCAAATACTGCACGAATACCGGCATGTTGCGAATGGGGAAGGCGAAACCGCTCAGCATAAACGCCGGGGTGGAAAAGAAAAATGACGACATCATGGCCTGCTGCTGCGTGTGCGAAATGGTCGACAGAAACAGGCCTGCGCCCAGGCTGGTCATCAGATATAGCACCGCGCACGCCAGCAAAAGCAGCGGATTCCCCCGCAGTGGAATCCGAAACACGATCAGAGCCGCGGCCGTAATCACCACCACATCCACCAGCCCCACCAGTGCGAACGGCAGCGTTTTTCCCAGCATCAGTTCGACGGGCCGCACCGGCGTCACCATCAATTGCTCCATCGTTCCGATCTCTTTTTCGCGCACAATGGCCAGCGCCGTCAGCATCAGGGTGACCAGCATGATGATGTTCGCCACCACGCCCGGTACGTAGTAATTGCGGCTGTGCAGGTCGGGATTGAACCATACCCGCGTTCGCGCCTCCACTTCCGGCAGGCTCATGTTCGCCGGCGCCCCGGGACTTCGTGTCAGCAGCAACGCATTCTGCCGGTTCGCCTGCGCATCGCTCGAATACCTGGCGATCACGTTCGCTGCATATCCGCTTACCAGCGAGGCCGTGTTGCTGTTGGTTCCGTCCGTCAGCACCTGGACCTGCGCTCCGCCCCCGCGCATCAGGTCGCGCGCGAAATTCGGCAGCACACGAATCACCGCTTCCACCTTCGCGTGGTCTAAGAGATATCGCACTTCTTCCTCAGTCCGCGGCTCCGCGACCACTTCGAAACGTCCCGATCCCACGAACCGGTACCGCAAGTCCCGGCTCTCCGGGGTCCGGTCCATGTCCATCCAGGCGATCCGGGAGTGATCCACGTCCAGGTTTACCGCAAACCCGAAAAGAATCAGTTGCAGCAGCGGCGGAAGAAACAGCAGAATCCGCATCCTCGGCTCGCGCAGCGCCTGGATGAACTCCTTCCGCAAAATCATATAGATTCGTTCCCACATAGGTCAGGCCATTTTCTGATTCAGTTTGCGCACGGCCAGTAAAAAAACAATCGTCGCGTACAGCGCCAGGAATCCCATGTCCGTCCACAACACGCCGATCCCCACGCCCTTCAGAAACACTCCTTTGAGAATGGTCACGAAATATCGCGCCGGCACCACATGGGTGATCACCTGAATAATCGCCGGCATGGTTTCGATCGCGTATACAAATCCCGACAGCAGGAACGCCGGTAAGAACGAGCTCAGCAGCCCCATCTGGTACGCCTGCAACTGCGTCGGCGACACGGCAGAGACGAAAATTCCCCAGAACAGCGCCCCAAACAGGAATAGACAGGTGGATACGCCCAGCAGCAGATAGCTCCCGCGAAACGGCACCTGAAACACGAACAATCCGACAATCACCGTCACGGCGGAGTCCAGCAAGCCCACCACGAAATACGCCAGCATTTTGCCCAGCACCATCTCCGCCGGCCGCAGCGGCGTCGAAAGCACCTGCTCCATCGTCCCCATCTCCCGCTCGCGCGCGATCGTCAGCGAGGTCAGCAGCGCCGCGATGATCATCAGGATGACCGCCATCAGCCCCGGTACCACGTAGTTCTTCGATTCGAGCGAGCTGTTGTACCACACCCGCATCCGTGCATCCACCGGCGGTATTTGACCGGCAGCGCCTTTGCGGTTCTGCATTTGCGAACGCAGCGCGAGCGAATAGTTCCGTACCACCGTATCCACGTAACCGAGCGCGATCCCTGCCGTATTGGAATCGCTGCCGTCCAAAAGGATCTGCACCGGCGCCGTACGCCCCTCGGCGATGTTCCGCGAGTAATCCCGCGGAATCACCAGGCCCATCAACACCTGGCTGCGATCGATCCCCCGCTCGATTCCCGTGTAATTGTTGACCATCCCGTCGATCTCGAAATAGTGCGAGCCGCGAAACTGCCGGATCAGCTCCCGGCTCGCTGCCGAACCGTCCTGGTCATACACCAGGGTCGGAATGCGGTCCACATCCAGGCTCAAGGCAAAACCGAACAGCACCAGCATCATCACCGGCACCGCCAGGGCCATAATCAGGCTGCGCGCGTCGCGCACAATGTGATGCAGCTCTTTGATCAGAACCGCCCGCGTCCGCCGGTAGCTCATGCCACCTGCCTGTCTTCCGCCGCAATCATGGCCACAAACACATCCTCCATCGACGGCGTAATCGGCTCCAGCCGCTGGATGGCAATCTTCTTCGCCGCCAGCGCCGCGGTGACGCGCTCCCGCGCCGCCTCCGGATCATCCACCGTGACGTGCAGCCCTCCGCCGAAAACTGCCACGTCGTGGATGCCCGGCACTCCTTCGAGCGCTCGCATCGTATCCAGCACATCCGAGGAATCCAGCCGCAAAATCCGGTGCGTGCTCAACCCTTGCTTCAATTCCGCCGGCGCCCCGAGCGCGATCACTTTGCCCTTGTACATCAGCGCTACGCGGTTGCAGTTCTCGGCTTCATCCATGTAATGCGTGCTGACGAAAATCGTCCTTCCGGCTTCGGAAAGCTGATGGATCAGCGTCCAGAAAGCCCGTCGCGCAATGGGGTCCACACCCGAAGTCGGCTCGTCCAGAAACAAAATCGGCGGTTCGTGCAGAATGGCGCAGCCGAGCGCCAGCCGCTGCTTCCATCCACCGGACAGTGTATTTGTCTTGGCGCCGCGCCGTTCCGAAATCTCCGCCATACGAAGCACATATTCCTTCCGCTCTGCCCGCTTCTCCCGCGGCACACCGTAAATGCCCGTGAAAAAGTCGATGTTCTCTTCCACCGTCAGGTCGTCGTATAGCGAGAACTTCTGCGACATGTAGCCGATATTCTGCCGGATCACCTCAGGTTCTTTCGACACATCGTGTCCGTTCACCATGGCGCGCCCCGAGGTCGGCTTGAGCAGGCCGCACAACATGCGGATCGTCGTCGACTTCCCCGCCCCGTTCGGTCCCAGGAATCCGAAAATCTCTCCCTTGCCCACATGGAGCGACACGTGATCCACCGCCACAAACGAACCGAACTTCTTCACCAGGTCCTCGATCTCGACGGCCCAGCCGTTCGCGCCCGTCACGCCCTCGCCTCCGCCTGTTCGATCAGCCCGATGAATGCGCCTTCCAGGTTCGGCGCTCCCATCTGCCGCCGCAGTTCCTCCGGCGGCGCACACTGGATCAGCTTGCCGCGGTGGAGTAATCCCACACGGTTCGCCCGCTCCGCCTCGTCAAGGTACGCCGTGGTCATGAAGATCGTGATGCCGTCTTTCAGTAGCTGGTAAAGAATCGCCCAGAAGTCACGCCGCGAAACCGGGTCCACTCCGTTCGTCGGCTCGTCCAGAAAGAGAATCTGCGGACGGTGCAGCAGCGTGCACATCAGCGCCAGCTTCTGCTTCATGCCGCCGGAAAGCTTCCCCGCCTGGCGCGTCCGAAACGGCTCCATGCGCGTCATCCGCAGCAGGCGTTGCGAGAGCTCCGCGCGATGCGTCCCCGTAACGTCAAACAGGTCCGCGTAAAAGAACATGTTTTCTTCCACGGTCAGGTCGTTGTACAACCCGAACCGCTGCGCCATGTAGCCGATCTGGTCCTTCACCGCCTGCGACTCGCGCGCCACATCGTGACCCGCCACGCGCGCGCTTCCTTCGGTCGGATCCATCAATCCGCAGAGCATGCGCAGCGTGGTCGTTTTCCCGGCGCCGTCCGGGCCCACCAGCCCGAAAATCTCCCCCCGGCTCACCGTAAGGTCCAGGTGATCGACCGCGGTCAGCTCTCCGAACCGGCGCGTCAGGCCGTGAATTTCGATGATAGGCTCCACGCGGCGCTACTCCGTCACGATTTCCGCATCCGCAGGCATGTTGAGCTTCAGCTCCCGCCCCGGATTTTCAACGTCGATCTTGATCCGGTACACCAGCTTCACGCGCTCCTGCTGTGTCTGGATCTGCTTGGGAGTAAACTCGGCCTCCGAAGCGACGAAGCTCACGCGGCCCTTATACTCCTTGCCGCGATAGGAATCCGTGGTGACCCGGACGCTTGACCCGATCTTTACCCGGCCCAGATCTTTCTCGTCGATATACCCGCGCAGCCAGGGATGATCGATATCGCCGATGGTCACCACGCTCGTGCCCGGGGCCAGCACTTCGCCCGGGTCCGCCGCCTTTACCAGCACCACACCGTCCACCGGCGAAACCGCGATCGTATCGGCAAGTTGCGAATCGATCAGCACAATGCCGGCCTTCGCCTGCTCGATATCCGCCCGGCGCGTCGTCAGCTCCTGCTCGCGGCGCTTCAGTTCGAGCGCATTCGCTTCCGCCATCTTGAGCGCTCCCCGCGCCCGCTGCACCGCCGCCGCCTGCGCTTCAATCTGCTCCGTGCGCGGACCCGCGGCCGTTAACGAGTCCCGCTGCTGCGCCTGTTTGAGGGCCGCTTCCGCGCTCTGCCAGCGATTGCGGTATTGGTCATATTGTTCGGCCGAGATGTCGTCGTTCTTGAAAAGCGTCTGCGCGCGATCCCAATCCCGTTTCGCACGGTTGTATTCCGCCTGCGCCCCTTCTACTCCCGCCTTGGCCTCCTGAATCTCCTGCGGCCGTGACCCGTTCTTCAGCTCCAGCAGCTTCGATTGGTTGGACGACAAATCCGCACGCTTCTGCTCGATGTCCCCCTCCAGGTTGGCTTTTTGCCACTGGATGGAGGTCTCGGCCTGTGCCACCTGGCTTTCTGCCCCCTGTAGAGCCGCCACCTCGCGCGCCCTCTCCGCCACCAGTTGGTCGCGATCCAGCCGCGCGATGATCTGGCCCTTCTTGACGTTATCGCCTTCATCCACGTTGCGTTCAATCAGCCGTCCCGCCGTCTTGAAAGCAATGTTGATCTCCGTGAGCTCGATGTTGCCTGAAACGCGAATGCGTCCGTCGTCATTCCGTCCGAATCCGCGAAACGCGTAAACCGCGGCAACCCCCGCAACCACCAGCACGGCCCCAATCAAGATAATTCGCTTCTTCATTTTTCCCTTTACCGAATGCTCTTCCGGATCGTTCCCAGCGCCTGCGCCAGGTCGATGCGCGCTGCGTTGTAGTTGTAAAGCGCCGCCGTCTGGTTGTCGCGTGCACGCTCCAGGCGCGTCTGCGCGTCCGTCACTTCCAGGCTATTCGCGACGCCCGCGTCGTACCGCCGCCGCGCCTGCGCCAGCTCATTCTCCGAAAGCTCCAGCCCCTCCTTCGCTACCCTTACCTGATCGTCTGCCGATCGCAGGCCGTTCAGCGCCAGCCTTACGTCCAGCTCGATCTGTTCTTTCAGATCGTTTGTCCTCACTGATTCGGCGCGGTACTGCGAAGCCGCCTCCGCGCGCCGCGCGTCCCGCCTTCCGCCGTCGAATACCGGCACGCGCAGCGAGATGCCATACGTGCGCGTCGGCAGCGCGCTGTTCAACGATGTACCGATGGAGCCGTAGTCGCCGAATGCCGCGAGCGAAGGCAGCCGCTCCATCTTGGTGGCGCTCGAATCCAGCCGCGCGCTCGCTTCCCGTTCCTGTTGCGCGTGGAAATCCGGCCGCTCCTTCAGCGCCTTCGCCCGGGCATCAGCCAGTGTTCCCGCATCCACCGGGTCATAGTGCAGCACGTCCGTCAGTTGCACCTCCGTGTCCAGCCGGACCCCCATGACCCGTAGAAGCTGCAGGTACGCACGCTCTCTGTCGTTCTCTGCCACCAGCAGCCTCTGCTGATCGTTCGACAGTTGAACCTTCGCCCTCGTGACTTCAATACCCGTTCCCGTCCCGGCTTTCTTCTGGTTATCGGCCTGTTTCAACACCGCCTGCGACAGCGTGATGTTGGCCTTTGCCGTCTCCACATCGGCGTCCGCCTTGATGGCAGCCAGGTACGCGCGGGCTACCTCCGCCGCCACTCTTTCCTCCGTGGCATCCACATCCGATTTCGCCGCCGAAACACCTGCTCGCGATCCTTGGAACCTACGAATCGAGCCAAAATCGAATACCGTCTGGTTTACCGTGGCGCGCGCGTCTGCCGTGGTATACGGTCCTACAAACGTCGGAAATTGGAAATTCGGAATCGGTACATGGATTCCCGTGAAGCCGAAAGCCTCCAGGTTCGTGGTCTGATTCCGGTCCGTGAACGAGGCCTCGAGATCCGGCAGCAGCGCCGCCCGCGCTTCCGCCGACCGTGCCTGTGCTTGCTTCAAGGCTTCCGCCGAAAGCTGTACCTGCGCGCTCCCCTCGGGTGAAGTGGCAATCTCCACCGCCCTCTTCAGGCTCAATTGCACCGGCGCCCGTTGCCCCGCATCCTGGGACAGCAGCGCCGCCGGAACCAGCAATATGCAGCAAAGTCGCATCTATTTCTCCTGGACCGCCGCCATCGGTACCGGCGCTCGGAAACCGGCCGCCACGAAACTGACCAGCCGTTCCGCCATTTCGTCCGGACTGCCAGGGTCCGCCAACGTTTCCGGCATTGGGAGCAGGTGTGGACCCCGCAACACCTGCGCCATCGCCCCGAACATGAACTGCATGCGCCAGTACAATTCGCCTGTCGGAAGTTCTGGCAGCGACCGCCTCGCCGCCCCGATAAACCGCTCCACCAGCGGTTGAAAATGCCGCTTTACCATCGCCGGCATCAGACCTTCTCCGTGAAGCTGCCCCATCAGTTTCACGAATTGCGGATTGCGCGCCTTCAGCCGGAACGTGGGCACCAGAATCGCTCGCAGAACGTCCTCCACGGCTGGTGGACCCGGCGCCGATTCCGCCTCATACCGGTCCAGTAACGCCAACCTTTCCGCGTTCAACGGACCCGCATTGCGGATCACGACGGCATCCAATAGCTCTTCTTTGGACCCGAAATGGTAGTGAACTGCGGCGAGATTTACTCCGGCTTCGAAAATCACCTGCCGGAGCGATGTCGACTCGTACCCTTGCTCGCCAAACAACCGCTCGGCGATGTCGATGATCTTATCTTTAGTGGCTTGACTCATTGAAACAATCGACTGATTCAATCATCTGCTTGAATCAGTCGATTGTCAATGATTAGCTGCGTAGCTTCAGTGAGGCCGCGTCCCAGTACAGGCGTTTCTTTTCGCGATAGGAGAGATTGGCCATGTGGCAGGCGACAGCTGTACCGCAACCAAATTCCACGTTTTCAATGGGTTGCTGCCGGCTGTGCACGCATTGCAGGAAGTTCGCGATGTGGTCCTCGGTCCCTTCCCGGTCTTGCACAAATTTTTCCGGTTTTCGCTGCGGCTGTTTGCTGGCCAAACCGATGTCAGCAATCGGGTCATTCTTGTGCTGCTCTTTGAACTTATCCTTCAATGGCTTAGGCCAGCTTTCTAAAGGATATTCATAATCTTCCCTGGGATTGTAAGGGGTAAGCACCGCGCTGGCGCGATCCTCGCTCATTTCGATCGTTCCCTTATCTCCCATCAATCGAACGATTTCCCCGCCATCCCAGTTGGAAACGAGATTCGCGCTCACCTGCACCGTGAACTTGCCGTAGTCATACAACGTGTTGTGGATATCCGGCACGTCGCGATCGCCCGTCCATTTATAAAGCCCGCCTTCGGCGGAGGCGCTCAGCGGATACTGCACTCCTAGGATGTAGTGCACGCGCGACAACAGGTGGACATACTCGTCACCCGCGATCCCGGTTCCGTAATCCCACCAGTTGCGGAACTGGAAGAAACGGTTGGCGTCGAAAGGCCGTTTCGGTGCGTTGCCCTGGAACCGCTCCCAGTCAATGGTTTCCGGAGAAGCATCGGGCGGAACCGGATATCGCCACGCGCCGATCGCGTTTGACCGGTAAATCGAACATTGCGCCATGAAAACCGTGCCGATGGCGCCGGCGTCGTACCATTCCTTGGCCTTGTGGGTGGTCTTCATGCTGAGACTCTGGCTGCCTACCTGGACCAGGCGGCCGGTTTCCCGCGAGACTTTGGCCATCTCCAGCGCTTCGGGGATGGTGTGGGCCATGGGTTTTTCGCAGTACACATCTTTACCGGCCTTCATTGCGGCGATCGCAACGGGCGCATGCCAGTGGTCGGAGGTGGCGCAGAGAATCGCCTGAATACTTTTGTTTTCGATGACCTTATTGAAATCGCGCGTTGTGGGCGTATTCGGCTGGATCTCCTGCGCGCGCCGCAGGTGCCCGTCGTATAGATCGCAGACAACCGCGATCTTCGCGCCCACCGTGAGGGCCGCCTGCATGAGTTCGAGGCCCCGGATGCCGGCGCCGATCAAACCAACCGTCACACCAGCATCCGTAGTGGCGGCGGACGCAACAGATCTCGATGCAAGAGCGCCGGTGAGAGCGCCGGCGACAGACTGCTCCAGGAACGTTCGACGTGTAGTGGGCATAGACCAACATCCTATACCCATTCAAGCCTCGTGTCTGCGGGTCAGCGGCCGACCGGCTTGGTCGAAAACGTGATGAACGGGAAAACCTCAGGAATGTGCGAATCGTAGTGCCCGTGCCGGTTCCAGGTCCAACCTGCGCTGGGGTCGAGTGGCTCGCCGTTCCTGCCGATTTTCTCGAAACGGGAACAATCGATGCGCCACACGTCGCCATCGCGCGGTGGCACCGTGCGGGTAGGGTCAATTAGGGCGATGCTGGTCCAGGGAATCGCAATCTCGGCGGACCAGCCACGGTCGACATCGTCGCGCTTGTTGAGCGTACCGTCGACGTGCACGGCGTAGCGCAGGCCGGGGCAATCCCAATCGAGAAATCCCCAGCGTTCGCCGCGAGGGTGCACGTGTCCGCCAACTCCATCGAGAACCAGAATACGCTGTGTTTCGGTATCGAATTCCGGACGGCCCCACCAGTGTCCGCCCGGCTTGTGGGCATCTTTCCAGATCCAGAAGACCTCGTAAATCACACCGCAGGCGCTGATCTCGAATTCGTAGTAGGCATCGGGACCGCCAATGAAGATTTCGAGGTCGTTCTCTTCGTAAATTTTGGAATCGCGCTCGGTGAGCGTGCCCCAGACGTCGGTTTCCTCCGCAGTGAAGCCGAAGTACAGATACTGGTCATCCCAAAGAAGGCGTACGCGCGTGTCAAACCAGGCAGGCTCGCCGGTGATGATATCGACGAATGCTGGCGAAGTAGGTGCTGCTTTCCAGCAAGGCTCGTCAAGACGGCCGTCGAGCTTGATGGGGGAGTTCGTGCGATAGCAGGTGTATCGTGCGACGTGGTCGGTTGGGAACATGCAAGGTCCACGATAACATCGGCCCGCCGGTCAAGGTCTTCGCAGCGGCATGGAACCGTACGGCCGAATTCCGCCCAGAAAGCACCCCGGCATCTAATCAAAAGATGCTATTGACTCGCGGCGCCGGCTAAAACATAATTCCGCCAAACGGAATCGACGGCAGTTTTTCAGAAACAGGGGTGCCGCGCGTGCAGCGCGGCTTGGGGTGTATTTAGGCTATTCAGCTCTAAAAAATCTAAAGTAAAGGGGATTCTATGGGACCGAACGTTGTTTCGAAAGGTCTGCGCATTGCGTGTTGGTTTCTCGCAATTGCCTTCGGGGTGGTGACGATCGTGGCCCAGGAATACCGCGGCAGGGTTCAGGGAATTGTCACCGATCCAAGTCATGCCGCGGTCGCCAACGGGCACGTTTCATTGCGGAACGTAAATACAGGCGTGGAAGTGGTCCGCGATTCCGATGCCGCGGGACACTATCTGTTCGATTTTGTGAACCCTGGCACGTACAGCGTCACGGTAGAGGCGACGGGCTTCCAACGATTTGTGCAGGAGAACATCACGGTCGTGACCGGCGGCGACGTGACGGTGAATGCCATGCTGACGGTGGGCGGGGTAAATGAGACCGTCAACGTCACCGAAGAGATCACCCAGGTGCAGTTCAACACCTCCACCATGACGACCACGGTGCAAGGAGCCATGCTAGAGAACCTGCCGGTACTGGCGCGCAATCCGTTCACGCTGGCCATGCTGAATCCGGCCGTGGTCAATCAGTATTGGGATATCGCGCATCGCAATCCGTTTTACATGTGGTCGAACGGCGGCATGGACATTGGCGGCCCAACCGGCGGCAAAAACGAACAATTGTTGGATGGCACGCCCCTGAACATCTCGGCGCGCGGTTCCTACAACCTGCCGATGGACGCGGTATCGGAAGTGGCGGTGCAGCAGAACGCCATGGACTCGGAAATGGGATTCAGCGCAGGCGGCACCCTGAATCTTTCGCAGAAATCGGGCACCAACGACATTCACGGCACGGCTTACTATTTCGGCCGTAACCCCGATCTGGATGCCATAACAAATCGCCTCAGCCCGGGGGACCAAAGCATCGTCCGTAACAACATCTGGGGCGCGACCGTTGGCCATCCAATCCTCAAAAACAAGCTATTCAACTTCTTCGCCTACGAGCAATGGCGCGTGACACAGCCTTCGAGCAAAGAGTGGACCGTGCCGACCGACGCGGAAAAGAGCGGGGACTTCTCGCACCAATTGACCCCTCAGGGAGTGCTCCAGCCTATCTTTGACCCGACGACAACGGTGTTTGACCCGACGACGAACACCGTCACACGGCAGCCTTTTGCCGGCAACATCATTCCGATGAGCCGCATGGACCCGACTGGCGTGAAGCTCATGAGCTACCTGGTGTCACCCAACAATCCAGGTGATGACCTTTCGGGCAAGTTCAACTTGAAAAAGGCGTACCCGTGGTGGGAGAAGTATTGGAACATCTCCGATCGTGCAGATTACAACCTGAACGACAAGTGGCGCATTTTTGCGCGTTTCAGCAAGTTTCAGACCCGCCTAGACAACCCGAACTGGGGAGGCACAATCGCGGTTCCCTCCGACAACGGCGGCATTATGGATTCGCTCAACGCCGCCATGGATGTTCTGTGGACGCCGACGCCGCGCACGACGGTAGACATCCGGTTCGGCTCGACCTATGTAGAAGACGACTATGCTTCCGGGTGGGCGCAGGTGAACGAAAGCGTTTGGGCCGGATTGTTCCCCAACAGCAACTGGTACCAGGGGGTACTGCAGAAGTCCCAGGGAATCTACTTCCCCAATTTCAATTTCAACCAGAACGGCACGAATTACGCCTACACAGGCATCGGCGGCTGGTGGCTGGTGCACGGACGCTCGCAGAACCCGACTGTCAATGTGACGCACGATATGGGAAAGCACCACACCAAGTATGGATGGCAACTGCGTTATAGCTACGACCAGGACAATGCCAATTCAGGGCCCGGATCCCTTTCCTTTGATTCCATCGACACGGGCAAGTCGTTCCTGGGTTACGATCCAACGCAATCGGGCAACATGTACGCTTCGGCACTTTTGGGCGTGCTGAATGATTTGAGTAATGGCGGCGGCGGACATGCCAACATCGCTCCGAACCTGGACATGCGCCAGCAGCAATGGGCGTTTTACGGCCAGGACGACTTTAAACTGACGCGCAACATCACGCTGAACCTTGGGTTGCGGTGGGAGCGCGAGACGGCGCCCGCCGAGCAGAATCGCATGCTGGTCAAGACCCTGGATCTGACCAACCCGATTCCGGAACTGCAAAACATCACGTTGCCCTCGCAAGTTACGGCCATCGCGACCGCCGCACCGAAGTTCGACGGCGCCATGATTTTCACAAGTAACGGCCACCCGCGCATGTACGATGCGCCCTGGAGCACCTTCCTGCCGCGCGCGGGAATCGCTCTCCGCATCAACGATAAGACGGCGTTCCGGGCAGGCTACGCCCGTTACGCGATTCCGTGGGTCACCATTCATCCGGAAACTGGCGGGCTGCCCACCAACGGCTTCTCGCAGTCGACTTATGTGCTGGCGCCGCTGAACGGCACGCCTCGTGCCTATGCCAGCGATCCGTTCCCGACCGGCGGCCAGTATGCGAACCCAGTGGTGCTGCCGGCGGGCAACAGTTTAGGCAGATACCAGGATCTGGGTAATGGCATTAACTTCTGGGACAGCAGCCGCCTAAAAACTCCGCTAAACGATCGCTTCAACTTCACCATTCAGCGACAGGCGCCCTACCGGGTCTTCACAGAAGCCACATTCTTCACCATGTTCGCGCACAATACGCAGGACCCGAGCATGTGGGGTGGCCACTATGATTTCAACCTGAACCAGACGGACCCGAACCTGATCTATAAGTATAAAGGCCTGACCGACCAAGCCGTGGCGAATCCTTTCTATGGGCTCCCGGCAAACGTTATGCCGGGCGTATTACGCACGGAGCAGACCGTCTCAGTCAGCCAGTTACTCAGGCCCTATCCGCAATACCAAGACTTGAACCTCTATGGTTGGCCGGGCGGGCGCGATCACTATTATGCGTTACAGATGCAGGCACAGCGCCCCATGGCGAACGGTTTGAACTTCCTGGTGGCATACAACTACAACCAGGAGTTCCACACGGAGTATTTCAATCAACCTGATTACTACGCCAACAAACTGACCATGTTCGATCGCGGAATGCCGCGGCACAACCTCCGCATTGCAGGTACCTATGAACTGCCGTTTGGCAAAGGACGCCAGTTCCTGAGCAACATCCCAACCGCTCTTGATTACGTCATCGGCGGATGGGCGACCAGCCACATCTGGATGTTCCGCAGCGGCAATCTGCTGAGTTTCGGCAACATGTCCTGGGCTGGCGATCATCAGGCAATCGTCACTGGCGACCCGCGCCAGAACGTGCCGGCGGGATACTATTTCAATCCTGCCGTGTTTCAGGTGCCTGCTCCATATACCCCGCGAACCAACCCGCTCTACTACGACGGGCTGCGCGGACCGAACTTCTGGCAGTTGGACTCGACGCTGGTGAAGTACTTCAAGGTCACCGAGCGGGTGAAATTCGAGCTGCGCATGGAGTTCTACAACCTGCCCAACGTGTTTATGCCCAGCGATCCCGACACAGGTATCGCCAGCGGCACGATGGGAAAGAGCACCTGGGTAGCCGGCGGCAACTACGGCCGGGAGATTCAATACACGGGCCGCATTCACTTTTAGTACGACGGCTGGCCGTGTAGCGTAACGGCTCAGCGGTCCCCCCGGCGCGCGCCGGCTTGTTCAGCAGCGTGCGCCGGGGGTTTTGTCAATATTTGTCCCGCCTGACTTTTGCACAATCTGGAAAAGCTGTGTTATTCTGTTCGAAGTCCCAAAACGCTCAGTGGGAGGCTCGTGTGTATGGCGGGCCGTTCGCACCAATGAGGGAATATGGCAAGGAAACCAGGGAAACAATATCAATCCGCCGCTAAGCAAGTCGAAGCGCGCGACTACACGCTAGATCAAGCTGTTCCGCTGCTCCAGAAGATCAAGTACGCCAAGTTCGACGAGACGGTAGAAGTCCACTTACGGTTGGGCGTCGACCCCAAGCACGCCGACCAGATGGTCCGCGGCACGGTACTCATGCCGAACGGGCTGGGCAAATCGAAGAAGGTTCTCGTGATCGCAGGCGGCGATAAACAAAAGGAAGCCGAAGAAGCGGGCGCCGATTTTGTGGGCGGCGAGGACATGGTGAACAAGATCCAGTCGGAGAACTGGACGGCATTCGATGCCGTGATCGCCACGCCCGATATGATGCGGTCGGTAGGCAAACTCGGCAAGGTGCTCGGACCCCGCGGGCTAATGCCGAATCCCAAGACGGGGACGGTGACGGTTGAAGTCGCCAAAGCCGTCAAAGAGGTAAAGGCGGGCAAAGTCGAGTTCCGCGTGGACAAAACCGGAATCATCCATGCGCCGGTCGGCAAAACCAGCTTTGCCAGCGACAAGCTTGTCGAGAACGCGGCCAGCCTGATTTCGGCGGTGATCAAGGCAAAGCCGGCGGCGGCCAAAGGCAAGTACGTCAGGAGCGCGACACTGTGCTCGACCATGAGCCCCGGCATCTCGATTGACGTGACGGAATTCAGCACCAAGGCGGCGGTGTAGCGCCGCGAGGTCAGTATGAAAAAACGGGAAGACAAGAAAAAAGACGCCGAAACGCTGCGTAAGGAGCTGGAAGCGTCCAAGAACGTTTTTGTCACGGGCTTCGAAAAGCTGCGCGTCGACCAGGATTACGAGCTGCGTAAAACGATCCGGGGCGCGGGCGGCAAGTACCGCGTGGTGAAGAACAACGTGGCGGCCAAGGCATCGGAAGGCACGGCGTCGGAACAGATTCTGAAGGATCTGAAGGGCATGACGTCGCTGGCCTATACGACGTCGGACCCGGTGGCGCTGGCGAAAGCGCTCACAACGTACGCGAAAGCGAACCCGACATTCACGTTTAAGGCTGGTTTGGTGGAAGGGCGTGTGGTCGATGTGAAGTCGATCAACGACCTCGCCTCGATGCCGTCGAAGGAAGAAATTTTTGCCAAGTTGCTGTACCTGATTAACGCTCCGGCGCAGCGGCTGGCAACGGTCATCAACACCGTGGGGCGGAACCTGGCGGTGGTGATCGACCAGGGCGTCAAAGAAAACAAGTTCAAGTAAAACGAGGAGTCAGTAATGGCGGACATCAATGCAATTGCGGATCAGATTCAGGGGCTGACGCTGCTCGAAGCTTCGCAGCTCGTCAAGATGCTCGAAGAGAAGCTGGGCGTTTCGGCGGCAGCGGCGGCGCCGGTCATGGTAGCTGGCGGCGGCGGTGGAGCTGCAGCCGCGCCGGCAGCCGAGGAAAAGACCGAATTTGCGGTCATTCTGCAGGCGGCTGGGGCGAATAAGATCAATGTCATCAAGGTGGTACGCGAGGTCACGAGCCTGGGCCTCAAGGAAGCCAAGGATTTGGTCGACGGCGCTCCGAAACCGGTGAAAGAAGGCGTCAGCAAGGATGAAGCGGAAGCGATCAAGAAAAAGTTCGTGGACGCCGGAGCAACGGTAGAAGTCAAGTAACCAGGAGGATGCCTAGCATGAGACGCTAGGCATCTTGATTGCCATTTGACGGAAGTATAAGGCTCTGATAAACTTATTTTTTGGGATTCAGTGTCAACCGGATTAAACCCCGGATTGGTGACCGTGCATCTGGAATTCTGGCATTTTGATTGCAGTGCGAGCGAGACTGCACAGAGGGTCTTTGCGTGCCTATTCAGATCCGCAGCCAACGTGTGCGATTACTCCGTCTCAAGTAGTTCCTTCTCTTCCGTTTCAAACTCCGGCCGCGCTGATGCCAGTCAGCGTGGTCGATTTTTTTCGGGTACAGTTTCATCCCTTCGCGTGCTTCACGAGTTCTGGCAGCCTGCGGGAAACCGGCATCCCGCGGCATGCTAGCGGCATTGGTTTTTAAAACTCGATTGATGAGTCAGGTGTTTTTGGCCCTCAGGAGCAATGAATGAATAGTCAGCGCAATGGCGCCCGCCCCGAGCGAGTAGATTTCTCCAAGATCAAGACTTCGATTCCGATTCCGAATCTGATCGAAGTGCAAAAGCAGTCCTACGAACGTTTTCTGCAGATGGACCTTCTTCCCAACGAGCGGGAAGACACGGGCCTGCAGACGGTATTCAACTCCGTCTTTCCCATTTCCGATTTTCGCGGCGTGAGCCAGCTCGAGTTCGTGGATTACTCGATTGGCAACTGGGAATGCAAGTGCGGCAACCTGAAAGGGCTGCACCATCTGCGTTCCACCTGCCGCAACCCGCAGTGCGGCGCAACCATCCGCACTGATCCGTTTCACGCGGGTGACGTGCTTTGCGATCACTGCGGCACGTTCAACAAGAACGTAGTCACGTTTTGCAACAAGTGCGGCGATCCGGTCGGGCTGCAGTTGAAGTACGACATGGTGGAGTGCCAGGAGCGCGGCATGACGTATGCCGCGCCGCTCAAGGTCACCATCCGGCTCACGGTTTACGCCAAAGATCCCGAGACCGGCGCCAAAAGCGTCCGCGACATCAAGGAGCAGGAAGTTTTCTTCGGGGAAATTCCGCTGATGACGGACAACGGGACCTTCATCATCAACGGCACCGAGCGCGTGATCGTTTCCCAGTTACACCGTTCGCCGGGCGTCTTCTTCGAGCGTGTTCCGGCACAGGGTTATTTCCTGGGCAAAATCATCCCCTACCGCGGGAGTTGGGTGGAATTCGAGTACGACAACAAGAATTTGCTGTACGTGCGTATCGACCGCAAGCGCAAGTTCTACGGCTCGGTGTTCCTTCGCGCGCTGGGCGTCAAAACCGACGAACAGATCCTGCGAACGTTCTACCGCATCGACCGCATCAACGTAAAAGATAAGAAGCTGTTCTGGGTGGTGGATGACGGTCTGATCGGGCTGAAGCTTTCGCACGCCATCAACACCAAGAGCGGAGAAACCGTCGTCGGCCAGGGCAAGAAGATTACGTCCACGCTGATGAAGGAGATTCAGAAGGCGAAGATCCAGCAGGTGGAGGTCGCACCCAACGATCTGGAAGGCGCCTATATCGCTGCCGATGTGGTGGACATGTCGACGGGCGAAGTCATTATCGACGCCAACCAGGAGTTGACGACGGTGGCGATTGGCAAGCTGATCGAAGCGGGCATCGACACCTTCGAGGTTTTCTTCCCCGAGCGCGACGACGTGGGCACGGTCATCTCCTCCACGATCCGGAAGGACAGCGTCAAGACACAGAACGAGGCGCTGATCGAGATCTACCGCAAATTGCGGCCCGGCGATCCGCCGACGCTCGACACGGCCACGCAGCTTTTCCAGGGCATGTTCTTTGACGCGCGCAAGTACGATTTTTCGCGCGTGGGCCGCATGAAGTTCAATATCAAGCTCCACGATAATGCGGAGTTTGCCCCGGAAGCCTGGTTGAGCGACCCGCAAAACAAGAACAAGACCCCGCTCGATCGCAAGGTCCTCGATTCCGGCGATTTCTATGACACCATCCGCTACCTGCTGAAGCTGCGAAGGGGCATCGGCGTGGTGGACGATATCGACCACCTGGGCAACCGCCGCGTGCGCGCAGTGGGCGAACTGCTGGAGAACCAGTTCCGCATCGGCCTGGTGCGCATGGAGCGCGCCATCAAGGAAAAGATGTCGGTGTACCAGGAAATGTCGACGGCCATGCCGCACGACCTGGTGAACGCCAAACCGGTGATGGCGGCGATCCGCGAGTTCTTCGGATCGAGCCAGCTTTCGCAGTTCATGGATCAAACCAACCCTCTGTCGGAGATCACGCACAAGCGGCGTCTGTCGGCACTGGGACCAGGCGGTCTGTCCCGTGAACGCGCCGGATTCGAAGTGCGCGACGTGCACCCCACGCACTACGGCCGCATCTGCCCGATCGAGACGCCGGAAGGCCCGAACATCGGTCTGATCTCGTCGCTCTCGTGCTTTGCGCGGATTAACGAGTTCGGATTCATCGAGAGCCCGTACCGTAAGGTCGTTAAGGGCGTGGTCATCGATGAAGTCCGGATCCTCAACCCGGGCGACACCGATTACAAGGTCGGCGACATTGTGAAGCGCGCCGATATCGAGAAGGCCAACCGGGACCTGAGCGCGAAGAAGCAGGCGGCCGAGTATGAAGCGCACTGCGAATACCTTTCGGCATGGGAAGAAGACAAGTACACGATCGCCCAGGCGAATGTTGCGCTCGATGAGAAGGGCCGCATTGTGCCCGATCTGTGCAACGCGCGGCAGGCCGGTAACTTCGTACTGAAGCCGAGGGACGAAATCGAGTACATCGACGTCAGTCCGAAGCAGTTGGTGTCGGTCGCGGCGAGCCTGATTCCCTTCCTCGAAAACGACGACGCGAACCGCGCGCTCATGGGTTCGAACATGCAGCGCCAGGCTGTGCCGCTGCTGCGCGCCGATGCTCCTTACGTGGGCACGGGCATGGAGCATGTGACGGCGCGGGATTCGGGAGCGGTGGTGCTGTGCAAACGCCCGGGTGTGGTGGATTCGGTCGATTCCGAGCGCATCATCGTCCGCGTGGAAGGCGGCGCGCACGAAGGGCAGCTTTCACGCGAGGTGGGCGCGGACATTTATCAGCTCACCAAGTTCAAACGCTCGAATCAGAATACCTGCATTAACCAGAAGCCCATTGCATTCAAGGGCCAGCGGGTGGTGAAGGGGCAGGTTCTGGCCGACGGACCCTGCACGGATCAGGGCGAGCTGGCGCTCGGCAGGAACGTGCTGGTGGCGTTCATGCCCTGGCGAGGCTGTAACTTCGAAGACGCGATCCTGGTCAGCGAAAAGCTGGTCAAGGAAGACTACTACACGTCGATCCACATCGAAGAGTTCGAAATCGAATCGCGCGATACCAAGCTCGGGCCCGAAGAAATCACGCGCGACATTCCGAACATCGCGGATTCGTTCCTGCGTAACCTGGACGAGAGCGGCGTCATCCGCATCGGCGCCACGGTGAAGCCGGGCGACATTCTGGTGGGTAAGGTCACGCCCAAGGGCGAGACGCAGCTCACTCCCGAAGAGAAACTGCTGCGCGCCATTTTCGGCGAAAAAGCCGGCGACGTGAAGGACGCGTCGCTCTACTGCCCGCCGGGCATCGAAGGCACGGTGGTGGATTGCAAGATCTTCTCCCGCAAAGGACAGGAGAAGGACGAGCGCGCCAAAGCCATCGAAGAAGAGCAGATCCAGCGGCTGCAACGTAACCTGGAAGACGAAAAGCGCATTCTGCATGACGAACGCGCCAAGCGTCTGGCGGCTCTGCTGGAAGGCAAGGAGCTGCTGGCCGACCTGCACGACGAAAAAACCAACAAGCGCCTCCTGACCAAGGGGACGCCTATTACGCGGGATCTCATCGAGGGCATCAAATCGCGCGAGTTGAAACGCATGCGCCTGAAGGACAAGGACGTGCGGTTGAACGAGCAGATCGACGACATCGAGGAGATGACCTCGCGGCAGATTGCAGTGCTCGAAAAGATCACCGACGAGAAGATCGCTAAGCTGCGCAAGGGCGACGAACTGCCGCCGGGCGTAATCAAGCTGGTGAAGGTCTATATCGCCATGAAGCGCAAGCTTTCCGTGGGCGACAAGATGGCCGGCCGGCACGGGAACAAAGGCGTCATCGCGCGCATTCTGCCCGATGAGGACATGCCCTATCTGCCGGACGGGACGCCGGTGGAAATCGTATTGAACCCCCTGGGCGTTCCCTCGCGCATGAACGTGGGCCAGATTCTGGAAACCCATCTGGGCTGGGCGGCGAACGCGCTGGGCCTGCATTTCGCAACGCCGGTGTTTGACGGCGCGGCGGAGCGCGAGATCAAGAAGCAGCTCATCGAAGCCAAGCTGCCCACCTCGGGCAAAACGCAGTTATTCGACGGCATGACGGGAATGCCTTTTGAACAGCCGGTGACGGTTGGCTACATCTACATGCTGAAGCTCTCGCACCTGGTGGACGACAAGATTCACGCGCGCTCCATCGGCCCGTATTCGCTCATTACGCAGCAGCCTCTGGGCGGAAAGGCGCAGTTCGGCGGCCAGAGGTTCGGAGAAATGGAAGTCTGGGCGCTCGAAGCCTATGGCGCCGCATACATCCTGCAGGAATTGTTGACCGCAAAGTCCGACGACGTCTACGGCCGCGCCAAGATCTACGAGGCCATCGTCAAAGGCGAGGCGGCCATCGAGCCAGGCGTGCCCGAATCGTTCAACGTGCTCATTCGCGAATTGCAGTCACTGTGCCTGGACGTGGAATTAATGAAGAAACCGCGAGAAACGCCGGTGGATACGGCGCTCGCGGCGGACTAAGGGAGTCTCACCGCAGGGGCGCAGAGACACACAGAACCAAATTGCCTCGGTTCATCTCGGCGTCCCCGCGTTGAAAAGGGTTTTATAGATAGATCTGGAGGTTATTTTGCGATCCTCTCCGTACGATAGAACCAACATGATTGCCGACTTCGATTCGATTCGAATCAGTCTGGCGTCTCCGGAAAAAATCCGCAGCTGGTCTCATGGAGAAGTAACCAAGCCGGAAACCATCAATTACCGCACCTTCAAACCGGAGCGGGATGGTTTGTTCTGCGCCCGCATCTTCGGCCCGGTGACGGACTGGGAATGCTTGTGCGGCAAGTACAAACGCATGAAGCACCGCGGCGTGATTTGCGACAAGTGCGGCGTCGAAGTCACTCTGGCTCGCGTGCGCCGCGAGCGGCTGGGGCATATCGAACTGGCCAGCCCTTGCTCTCATGTGTGGTTCTTCAAGGGGCTGCCGTCGCGCATCGGGCACCTGCTCGACATTACGCTGCGTGAGCTCGAGCGCGTCCTCTACTTTGAGGCGTTCGTGGTGGTTGAGCCGGGCGAGGGCACGGGCCTTTCGCGCGGCGAAGTGATCAGCGACGAGCGCAAGCGGCAGCTCGACCAGGAATTCCCGCAGAAATTCGTCGCCATGATGGGCGCCGAAGGTATCAAAGAGCTCTTGAAAAAGGTCGACGTCGAAGCTTTGAGCGAAGAGATTCGCGAAAGGATGAAGACCGAAGCCTCGCAGCAGAAGAAGCTGAAGTTCGCCAAGCGCCTGCGCGTAGTCGAGAGCTTCCGCAAATCGGGCAATAAGCCCGAGTGGATGATTCTCGATGTCATTCCCGTCATTCCCCCGGAATTGCGGCCTCTGGTACCGCTCGATGGCGGCCGTTTCGCGACGTCCGACCTGAATGATCTCTACCGCCGCGTCATCAACCGCAACAACCGTTTAAAAAAGCTGATCGAGCTGCATGCGCCGGACGTGATCGTCCGCAATGAAAAGCGCATGTTGCAGGAAGCCGTGGATGCGCTGTTCGATAACGGCCGCCGCGGACGCGTGCTGCGCGGCGCCAACAATCGCCCGCTCAAATCGCTCTCCGATACGCTCAAGGGCAAGCAGGGTCGTTTCCGCCAGAACCTGCTCGGCAAACGCGTCGATTACTCGGGCCGTTCGGTTATCGTCGTAGGACCCGAGCTCAAGCTGCACCAGTGCGGACTGCCGAAGAAGATGGCGCTCGAGCTGTTCAAGCCGTTCATTTATCATCGCCTGGAGCAGCGCGGCCATTGCACCACCATCAAGCAGGCCAAGGAACTGGTCGAGCAGCAGGATCCGGTGGTTTGGGACATTCTCGAAGAAGTCATTAAGGACCATCCCATTCTGCTCAACCGCGCTCCCACGCTGCACCGCCTGGGCATTCAGGCATTCGAGCCGGTGCTGGTGGAAGGCAAGGCCATCAAGATCCACCCGCTGGTTTGCACAGCGTTCAACGCGGATTTTGACGGCGACCAGATGGCCGTTCACATTCCGCTCTCGCCCGAAGCGCAGATCGAAGCTTCGACCCTGATGCTCGCGTCGAACAACATTCTGTCTCCGGCGCATGGCGGACCCATCGCCGTTCCCACGCAGGACATGGTCCTCGGTTGCTATTACCTCACCAAAGCCCGCCCCGGCACCAAGGGCGAAGGCCGCACGTTCGCTTCTGTGGAAGATGTTCTCATCGCGCTCGAAATGGGCGAAGTGGAAACGCTCACCCCGGTGAAATTGCGGTATACGGGCAAGGTCATCGAGCTGACCAAGGCATTCGACAATCAGAACGTTCTGCACACCGAGCCGGCCGAATACGTAAAGCAGTACATGAGCACCACCGTCGGCCGCGTCATCCTCAACGACCATCTCCCCGAGGACATGCCGTTCATCAACGGCCTGCTCAAGAAGAAGGGTCTGGGACAGCTCGTGCAGTATTGCTACCTGCGCTTTGGTTTGCAGATCACGGTGCAGATGCTGGACGAGATCAAGAATCTGGGTTTCCTCTACGCCACGCGCGCCGGTATTTCCATCGGCGTCGATGACATGGTCGTGCCGGGCGAGAAGCAGGCGCTGGTCAAGGAAGCGGAGCGCGAAGTTTTCGAGGTCGAAAACCAGTACCAGGACGGCGCCATCACACACGGTGAGCGCTACAACAAGATTATCGAAATCTGGTCAAAGGTCACCGAGCGCGTTTCCGACGAAATGTTCCAGGCCATGGAAGAGGACGACCGTACCGGCCGCTATCTCAATCCGATTTACATCATGGCCGATTCGGGCGCGCGCGGATCGAAGCAGCAAATCCGCCAGCTTTCCGGTATGCGCGGCTTGATGGCCAAGCCCTCGGGCGAGATCATCGAGCAGCCCATCACCGCCAATTTCCGCGAAGGCCTCGATGTGTTGCAGTACTTCATTTCCACCCACGGTGCGCGCAAAGGTTTGGCCGATACCGCCTTGAAGACGGCGGATTCGGGCTATCTCACGCGCCGCCTGGTGGACGTCTCGCAGGACGTGATCATCGCCGAGAACGATTGCGGCACCACGGAAGGCATCTTCGTCGAGTCGATCATCGAATCGGGCGAAATCATCGAGCCTCTCCGCGACCGTATTGTGGGCCGCGTGGCGCTCGAAGAGCAGCGCGATTTCGAAGGCAACGTCATCGTCGGCGTGAATCAGGAGATCACGGAAGAACTCGCTGGCATGATTCAGGCGGCCGGCATCGAGCGCGTCAAGATACGCTCGGTGCTCACCTGCGAATCAAAGCGCGGCGTGTGCGTCGCTTGCTATGGGCGCAATCTCGCTACCGGACGCCTGGTGGAGCGCGGCGAAGCAGTCGGCGTCATCGCGGCGCAATCTATCGGCGAGCCGGGAACGCAGCTCACCATGCGTACGTTCCACATCGGCGGAACCGCAACGCGTATTTCCGAGCAGTCCACGCAGGATGCCAAATCTGACGGTTTTGCACGGTTCGTGAACTACGGTGTTACCAGCGTACGCAACAAGGCCGGCGAGCTGATCGCCATGAACCGCAATGGCAAGATCGTGGTGGTCGACGAGAAAGGCCGTGAGAAGGAGCGCTACGACGTAGTCTACGGTGCGCGCATTCTGGTGGAGGAAGGCGCTCCGGTCCGCACCAACCAGATCCTGCTCGAGTGGGATCCGTACACGTTCTCTATCCTCACCGAGGTAAGCGGCACGGTGCATTTCAAAGACCTGCAGGAAGGCATCAGCATGCAGGAGCAAGTGGATGAAGTCACTGGCATGTCGCAGCTGGTTGTGGTGGATTCGCCGGATGAAAAGCGGCAGCCCATGGTCATTGTCCGGCCAGATGCCGGCCAAGGCCGCTCCGAAGCCAAAAAGTATCTCATGCCGACCCACGCTCACTTGATGGTGCGTGACGGCGAGGAAGCGCACGCGGGCGATGTACTGGCCAAGATCCCGCGCGAAACCACCAAGACCAAGGACATTACCGGCGGTCTGCCGCGCGTGGTCGAATTGTTCGAAGCACGCAAGCCGCGCGAGACGGCCGTTATCGCGGAAATCAACGGTACCGTCAAGTACGGCGAAGTCACCAAAGGACAGCGCAAAATCTATGTGGTCGGCGACGATGGTGAGCAGCGCGAATACGCGCTGCCGCGCGGCGTCCACATCAACGTGCAGGAAGGCGAGAAGGTGAAAGCGGGCGAGCCTTTGATGGACGGTCCGCGCAATCCGCACGACATCCTGGATGTACTCGGCGAAAAGGAACTGCAGAAGTACCTGGTGAATGAGATCCAGGAAGTCTACCGTCTGCAGGGCGTCAACATCAACGACAAGCACCTGGAGGTTATCGTCCGACAGATGATGCGCTGGGTGAAAATCGAAGACATCGGCGATACCGAATTTCTGCCCGAAGAAGTGGTCGACAAGTTCAAATTCAGGGGAGAGAATCAGCGCGTGGTCGATGCAGGCGGCCGGCCCGCGCAGGGAAAAGCCATCCTGCTCGGTATCACCAAGGCATCGCTATCCACTGATTCCTTCATATCCGCGGCGTCCTTCCAGGAGACCACTCGCGTGCTCACCGAAGCCGCTATCAATGGCAAGGTGGATTACCTGCGCGGCCTCAAGGAGAACGTCATCATGGGACGCCTGGTTCCGGCCGGCACCGGCATGGAGTATTACCGCCAGGTCAAGATTGCAGGCGAAGATGTGGTTGAAGAGCCCATCGTCGAGCCTTCGCCGCTCGAAGCCATCCCCGGCTACGACGAGGAGACCCGCTTGCAGTACTCGGGTGGCCTCAGCGAAGATCTGAGCGCTCCCGGCGGCGAGGATACCCTGGCGGAATAAACCAACTCAGACGTTCGTTTCGGAAGCCGGAGGCTCGCAAGGGTCTCCGGCTTTTTCTTTTGACGCCCCCCACGCACTACTTCTCGCGCGTACCGCTCGCCGGACTATAATGCTGGCGATGAAACCTGTCCTTCTTCTCCTCTTCCTGGTCAGCGCCGGCCTGTTCTACCTTGCCTTCGCCCAGACCGAGTCAACCGTCCCATCGAAGGACCATCCCTTTCACTGGCCGAACGGTAAAAAAGTCGCTGTCACTCTTTCCTTCGACGATGCCCGTGAAAGCCAGGTGGATGTCGGCGTGCCCCTTTTCGACCGCTACCACGCCAAAGTGACCTTCTACGTCAATCCGCCAAACATGAAAAATCGCCTGGCTGCGTGGAAGGAAGCGGCGGCGAAAGGCTACGAAATCGGAAATCACACCATGTCTCATCCCTGCACCGGCAACTATGGGTGGGTGGGGAAGAACGACCTGGAAGACTACACCTTGGCGAAGATGGAGCACGAGATCGACGAGGCCAATGCCGAGACTTTCCGGCTGCTGGGCGTGAAACCCACCACCTTCGCCTATCCCTGCGGGCAGAAATTCGTGGGTAGGGGCGCGGCAACGCAGAGCTATGTGCCGCTCGTTGCTAAGAAGTTTCTTGTCGGACGTGGTTTCCGCGATGAGGCTGCCAACGGTCCCCTGTTCTCCGACTTCGCTCAAGTTCTCTCACCGCAATCCGACGGCATGACGTTCGACGACTTAAAAAAGTGGGTCGGCGTCGCCGCGGAAAACGGCGGCTGGCTGATTTTTACCGGCCACGAGATCGGCGAACCCGGCTACCAGGCCACGGCAGCCTCCGTGCTCGACGAGTTCCTCAAGTACGCCGGCGACCCGGCCAACGGCATCTGGCTGGACACCGTTGACGCTGTCGCCCGGTATATTCAGGAGCACAGAAGGTAACTGCAGCTGCCCCGCTTTCTCGATTGCGCTACCATGAATCGACGGCGATGGAGTTCGCCATAACCGCCTCTCGGCTGATGACTCCTACCAAAATCTGAGTGGTTGGAGTCGCCCTTTGCAAACCATTTTCTGGATCTCACTCGGCGCCATCGTCGGCGCCAACCTGCGCTACTTTGTCGCACAGTACGTGGCCAGGCTGGTTTCCCCCGCCTTTCCCTACGGCACTCTCGTGATCAACGTTACCGGCAGCTTCATTCTCGGCTTTTTTCTTGTCTGGACTACGGAGCGCGTTCTGGCCGATCCGCACTGGCGACTGCTCATCGCCGTCGGCTTCTGCGGCGGCTATACTACCTTTTCGAGCTACGCTTTCGAGACGTTCGCGCTCATGGAACAGGGCCAGTGGATGGCGTCGTTCCTCAACATAGCGGCTTCCAACCTTCTCGCTCTTGCCGCCGTGGTGCTGGGCGCGATGCTCGCCCGCAGCCTCTAGGACTGATCTATGAATACCGCTGTGCAAGTCACGATGTACCTGAACGAGTCCGACAAGTGGCAAGGTAAGCCGTTACATCTGGCCATTCTCCAAATGCTGCGCGCGGAATCGGTCGCCGGCGCGAGCGCCTTTCACGCCGTCGCGGGATTCAATGGGCGCAACCAGGTGCATACGGCGCGGCTCGTGGATGGCGGCGGAAATCTTCCGGTGGTCATTATCTTCGTCGACTTCGAAGAGCACGTGAATCGCGTTCTGCCTAGGTTGCGCGAGATGGCGCCGCACCGGCTTATCGTGCGCGAAAACGTGGTGATCGAACAGGGCAGCCTGGACTGACGCCGCCCTACCAGGCTCAACGGGCAGTTTGCCCGCACCGCTTCGGTTCTACATTCGATGCTGTGCCCGCCGCCACTGGCGTTTGCGCGTGCGTTCCCGGATCGACCATCAGAAGCTGCGATACCCAGTCGTGGCCCTTGCCCACCTTCGCCAGGTCACGGGGTGTCGCCAGTATGACACCGGTAGCTGCGAAGACAGCGCCCTGCCCCGGTCCCACCAGATCCCACTTCCCGGTCGCCAGTTCCACCGTCCAATAGTCCAACTGCGGACTTGTGGTCGTATGATTGGCGCCCACCGTTCCCACCAGCAGGCGTTTTCCGTCTGAGGAAAAATCCTGCACGTACGGCGGCGTCGACCGGAGTCGAAAATCGGCATTCGCCACCTCGACGCCCGTTGCCGCATCCATCACGCGAACTCTCGCGCCCGCCGTGCAGGCGATCTTACGGCCATCTCCCGACCAGACTGCCTCGGCGCAGCCCTCGATTTTCCGGCCGGCCCTGCCGGTCGCGTCCATCATGGTTAGCGGCGCCGCCTTGCCGGTCTGCACCACAAGCGTCCGGCCATCCGGCGAAAGCGCAGCAGCGCCGAGCGTCTCGGCAATCGCCGTCATCTTCGTCAACCGCCCGTCCCAGCGGTACAACCCCGGCTTGTCCCCATCGAGTGCCGTGAAGAACACTTCCTTCGCCGCCCCACCGATAAGTGTCACGGGACGGACGTTCAGCTTCACCGCCAATTTCTCCGTGCGCGCGTGGGGATCGAACCACCAAAGCTCTCTGTCATCGATATCTCCGAACGCCCCCGAGAAAAACCAGATGCGGTTCTCATCCGGCGAACACGAGGGCTGCCCGTGCCGCCGCTCGCTGTTCGTCAGTTGTGTGATCTTGCGGGTACGCAAATCCAGCGTCCAAATCTGTTGATAGGAACGCCCTTGCTCCGCGTACACCCTCCGGCCAAAGATGACGTCGGCCGCGTGCACCTGCAAAATGAATATCAGCGAACAAAGAATGAGTATCCTGATCTTCCGCATGAGTCCTTCTCATGTTGCCATCCGGCGCCCCGCTCGCTCAATACCGCACAACAATTTGTTCGCCGCGCAGCTACTCTGGTTAAGTGACAAATCATCCGATGACATGGCATGCACTCGCGCAGCGCATTCAGGCGATCGCGCAAACGGGTATCGAATATGCCGGCACCCCCTACGACGCCGAGCGTTACCGCGAGCTCGCTTCCATTGCTGCCGCCATGATTGCCGGGCCTGAACCGGAACGCATCGCGCTTGCCACCGGCCTGTTCGCCAAAGAGCAGGGTTACGCGACCCCGCGGGTCGATGTGCGCGCCGCCGTGTTCCGTGAAAATCGTTTGCTTTTGGTCCGCGAGCGATCCGATGGTCGCTGGTCTCTGCCCGGCGGATGGGCCGAGGTCGGCCAAAGCCCCGCCGAGTCGATCGAACGTGAGGTACGCGAAGAATCCGGTTATCTGGTCAAAGCGTCGAAACTCCTGGCCTGCTGGGATCGTGACAAGCATCCGCATCCTCCGATTCCCGTTCACTCCTACAAACTGCTCTTTCTTTGCGGCCTCATGGGTGGATCGCCAGCCGCCAGCCCGGAAACCGCCGAAGTCGCCTTCTTTGCCGAAAACCGGATTCCGCCCTTGTCCCTGACCCGCACCCTGCCCGAGCAAATTCAGTTTGTCTTCGCCTGCCTGCGAAATCCCGCCGCGCCTGCGGCATTCGACTGATCACCCACAGCCGTTCGCGCCTCGGTAGAATACCAACGTGAATCGCAGACGTTTTCTCGCCGCCGCCGCGGCTACTGTCGCCTCCGCCAAATCCGTGAACATTCCCATCATCGATACCCATATCCATCTGTTCGATACGGCGCGCTCGCAAGGTGTTCCATGGCCTGAAAAGACGAACACCGTTCTCTACAAACCCGCGCTGCCCGAGCGCTACCGCAAGCTCGCCGCGCCGTTCGGCATTGCGGGAGCCATCGAAGTCGAAGCCAGCCCGTGGCTCGAGGACAACCAATGGGTGCTCGACGTGGCCGCCCGCGACACCATCATTGTCGGCACGGTCGGCGATCTGGAGCCGGGCAAGCCGGACTACGCGAAACAGCTCGAGCGCTTCCACCGCAATCCGCTCTTTCGCGGCATTCGCTACGGCAACCTGTGGGGCAGAAGTCTCGCCGCCGAGCTCTCCAAACCTGACTTCATCGCCGGCCTGAAGCTGCTGGCCGAAGCCGGGCTTTCGCTCGACACCGCCAACCAGGATGCGGCGTTAATTGCGGCCGCGCTGCGTGTGACCGATCGCGTTCCCGGCCTCCGTGTGATCATCGATCACTTGCCGCAGCTCGATCCGCCGAACGATGCCGCCGCGCTCCGCGCCTACCAGGCCGATCTGAACGAACTGGGAAAACGCCCGCAAGTCTACGTGAAGATTTCCCAGGTCTTGCGCCGTGTGAATGGCCGCGTTCCGCTTGACCTGGCCTTCTATCGCGCGCGTTTGGATGAACTATCCGGCATCTTCGGCGAGGATCGCCTGCTCTACGGCAGCGATTGGCCGAATAGCGATCAATGGGGCACCTACCAGCAGGTCTTCACCATCGTCCGCGACTACTTCACGGGCAAAGGTCAAGCGGCCGCGGAAAAATACTTCTGGAAGAATTCCGTAGCCGCCTATCGCTGGGTGAAACGCGACGCTGCGCAACCCGATCCCAAGAACGCCTGATCTATCGGCCCGCCGCCGCTGCCACAAGCCTTTCCGGTTCGGCTTTCGATTCGCCGGCAATCGCCGGATACACCACACCCGCAATCGCGGCGCCTACAATCGGAGCCAACCAGAACAGCCAGAGCTGCTGCACCGCCCAGTCGCCGACAAAGATCGCCGGAGCCGTGCTCCGCGCCGGATTCACCGAGAGATTTGTCACCGGAATCCCGATGAGATGGATTAAGGTCAGGCCGAGGCCGATCGCCACCGGCGCGAATCCCGCCGGCGCACGCTTATCCGTGGCCCCCATGATGATCATCAGGAACATGAACGTCAGGACCACTTCCGCCGTCAGGCAGGCCACCAGGGAATAGCCGCCCGGCGAATGCGCGCCGTAGCCGTTGGACGCGAAACCGTTGGCCAGGCTGAATCCCGACTGCCCGCTCGCAATCAGATACAACACGCCGGAGCCCGCGATTCCACCCAGCACTTGCGCAATGACGTAGGGCACCAGTTCCGAAGCCGGAAACCGCTTCCCTACTACCAGCCCGACCGAAACTGCGGGGTTGAGATGACATCCGGAAATGTGGCCTATGGCGAACGCCATGGTCAGAACCGTCAGGCCAAACGCCAGCGCCACTCCCGCGAACCCGATTCCCAGGCCTGGAAAGGCAGCCGCCAATACCGCGCTCCCGCAACCGCCGAACACCAGCCAGAATGTACCAATGAACTCCGCTATCGCACGTTTCGAGATTGGCATAGCCCAATCCTCCTTTGTGAGCCTGCCGATTTTACATTTTGAAACGGCCGTTGTACAGCGGCTAAACTCCTACCGGCAGCTGCACCCGTGCTTGGCTATTCCGGGTTGTACAGACAGAACGGATCTTCCGCCAACGGATTGCCTGTGGCGCCATACGCCCGCGCCCGCGATCCGCCGCATAGTGCGCGATACTCGCACATGCCGCACCGTCCTTCGAATTGCGTGGGATCGTGCAGCGATTGAAACAGCGGCGCATTGCGATAAACATCGGCCACGCGATCTTTCCGCACATTGCCCACGCTCAGCGGCAGGAACCCCGCCGGGCAGATCTCGCCCGTGTTCGACACGAACATGATTCCGTGCCCGTCGCGGATTCCGAAGCTGCGAAACGCCGGGCTCCGCTTGATCTGATCGCCCGTCAAACCTTCCTCGCGCATCCGCTCCAGCGCCACGCGCCGGTATGACGGCGCTTCCGTCGTCGCCACTGTAAATGAGGCCGCCCGCGACGTTTCGAAAATCCACGCCATCAACTTCTCGCCTTGTTCCGGTGTCAGCGGTTGCAGCACCTTGCCCCGCCCCACTGAGATCAGAAAGAACAGGCTCCAGCGCGCCACACCCAGCGGCTTGAGTAATTCGTAAATCGCCGGCGCGTCATCCGCAGTCTCCGCCGCCACCAGCGTATTCACCTGAAGCGGCATTTCCAGTTCCTGCGCCCACCGCATCGCCTGCACCGTGCGATCGAACGTGCCCGGCACCCCGCGGATCGAATCATGCCGCTCTGCCGTTGAGCCATCCAGGCTCAGCCCCAGCCCCTCGACTCCATGCTCCTTCAGCCGGACCAGCACCTCGCGCGTGAGCGCCGCCGAAGCCGCGGGTGTGATCGATACTCCGATACCCAGCTTCCGCGCTTCTGTAACCAAATCGTAAAGATCCGGCCGGATCAGCGGATCTCCGCCCGTCAAAATCAATTGCGGCATGGGATTGCCGAATTCCGGAATCTGCCGCAGAAACGCCACGCCTTCCTCGAAGGTCAATTCTTCCGGATGCGGCGTCGGAACAGCCTCCGCGCGGCAATGACGGCACGCCAGCGCACACGCCTGCGTGGTTTCCCAGTAAATATTGAGCGGCGTCTGCGCATAATCCCGGGCCGCGTGATGCCCCCCGCCGTGATGTAACGAGCCACCCATGCCTTCAGAATATACTGACACGCTTCCGCTCGGCGTGCATCTTATGTGTTGACACGGTTCCGCGCTCGTTATTTAATGACACAATCCGTCCAAGGAGACTCCGATGGCCACGACTCGCCGAGCGTTCCTGAAGATCAGCGCCGGCGGAGCAATCGCCTCCGTCCTCGGCTTCGATCTCACTCCCGCGTACGCCCAATCCCGTGAATTGAAAATCGCTCGCACCACGGAGACTCGTTCCACTTGCCCGTACTGCTCGGTCAGTTGCGGAATCATCATTCACACACTCGGCGACAAGGCGAAAAACGTCACGCCGCAGGTGGTCCACGTTGAAGGCGACCCCGACCATCCCATCAACCGCGGCACGCTCTGCCCCAAAGGCTCATCCCTGATGCAGGACATCCTGAACGAGCGCCGCCTGCTCAAGCCGCAGGTGCGCCGCCCCGGTTCCGATCATTGGGAAGACATCGGCTGGGATCAGGCCATCGACGAGATCGCACACCGCATCAAGAAGACGCGGGACGAAACCTTTGTCGAAAAGGACGCCCAGGGGCACACCGTCAACCGGTGCGAAAGCATCGCTTGGAATGGCGGCTGCACCGATACCAACGAGTTCAACTACCTGGTCGTCAAAAGCATGCGCAGCCTGGGGGTCTGCTACCTGGAAAACCAGGCCCGTGTTTGACACGGCCCCACGGTCTCCAGTTTGGGGCCCACATTCGGACGCGGTGCGATGACCAATGGCTGGATCGACATCAAGAACACCGACATGATGTTGATCATGGGTGGCAATCCCGCCGAAAACCACCCCTGCGGCTTCAAGTGGCCCATTGAAGCCAAGCGCAATCGCAATGCCAAGATGATCGTCGTCGATCCGCGCTTCACCCGTACCGCGGCCACAGCCGACATGTTCGTGCAGTTGCGCACCGGTACCGACATCGCCTTCCTCGGCGGCTTCATTCGCTACGCCATCGAAAATAATCGCATCGCCAAAGACTACCTCACCGAGTACACCAACGCCGCCTTTGTCGTGCGCAAGGGATTCAAGCTGCCCGAAGATGGCCTCTACTCCGGCTTCGATGCCAGCGCGCACACCTACGACAAAGCCACCTGGAACTACGAGGAAGGCGGCGATCTCAAAGGCAAGTCCGACGGCCCGGGCGATGGCGCGCCCTCTACCAATCCTCCCGCGCTGCCCCCCAACGTCGCTTACGATCTGACCCTCGAACATCCGCGCACCGTCTTCCAACTGCTGCGCAAGCACTTCTCCCGCTACACACCCGAAATGGTCGAGCGCATCACCGGTGTTCCCAAAGACCAGTTTCTTAAGGCCGCCGATCTCTTCACCTCCATCCGCAAAGATGGCGACACCAAGAAGGTCGGCACCATCATCTATGCCGTCGGTTGGACCCAGCACAGCTCCGGTACCCAAACCATCCGCACCGCGGCCATGCTGCAACTGCTCCTGGGCAACGTCGGCCGCGCCGGCGGTGGAGTGAACGCTCTACGCGGCCATTCCAACATCCAGGGCGCTACCGACATGGCCGGCGTCTTCGACATCCTCCCCGGCTATTTGAAAGTTCCCACCCCAGCCGACACCGACTTCAAGTCCTACCTCACTCGCATCACTCCCAAAACCGCCAAGCCCGGACCCTGGGATTCCTTCAACTACTGGTCCAACACGCCCAAATTCGCCGTGTCTCTGATGAAAGCCCTCTACGGCGACCACGCCACCAAAGATAACGACTGGGCCTTCCACTACCTTCCCAAAGTCGATCGCCGCTACTCCTGGGCCGAGATCTGGGACGAGATGTATCGCGGTCACGTCAAAGGCCTGCTCGCTTTCGGCATGAACGGCGTCGCCATCGGACCGAATTCCTCCAAGAACATCAATGCCCTGAAGAAGGCCGATTGGCTTGTCGTCTGCGAAATCTATCCCGACGAAACCAGCGAGTTCTGGCGCTCCCCCGGAATCTCGACCGACGAGATGAAACAGATCCAGACTTCGGTCTATCGCCTTCCCGGCGCGGGTTTCGCCGAAAAGGACGGCACCTTCGTCAATTCCGCTCGCTGGCTGCAATGGAAAAATGCTGCGCTTCCGCCACCCGGACTCGCCCGGCTTGACCAGGAAATTCTCGCCCGTATCTTCCTCAAGGTCCGCGAGCTCTACCAAAAAGAGGGCGGCAAGTTCCCCGATCCCATTCTCCACGCCACGTGGAATTACACTGATCCCCACAATCCCTCGCTTTCCGAAATCGCGAAGGAAATCAACGGCCGTGCCCTCTCCGACGTCACCGATCCCAAGCTCAACCAGACTTTTAAAGCCGGCCAGCAGCTCCCCGGGTTCGCGTGGCTCCGCGATGATGGATCCACTTCCTGCGGCAACTGGATCTACTGCGGCTCATGGACCGAAGCCGGCGCCCAGATGCAGCGTCGCGGCACCGAAGACCCATCCGGTCTCGGTATCTACCCCAATTGGTCCTGGTCCTGGCCCGCCAACCGCCGCGTCCTTTACAACCGCGCCTCCTGCGATCCGTCCGGCAAGCCCTGGGATCCCGACCGTCCGCAAATCTGGTGGAACGAGGCGCAGCAGAAATGGGTCGGCAACGATGTCCCCGATTTCAAACCCGATTCCGCTCCGAAAGATCACATGGGCCCCTTCATCATGAACCCCGAAGGCATCGGCCGTCTCTTCGTACCGCTCGCCGGCATGGCCGATGGTCCGTTCCCCGAGCACTACGAGCCCACCGAGAGCCCCATCGACAATCCACTGCATCCGCAGCAATCGCACAACCCGCTCGCCAAGCGATTCAGTTCGGATCAAGACAAGTTCGGTACGCCCGCCGAAGGCTATAACATCGTCTGCACCACCTACCGGCTCACCGAGCACTATCACTACTGGACCAAGAACAATCCTATGAACGTCCAGTTGGTGCCTGAGCCGTTCGTCGAGATTCCCGCGGAACTCGCCAACGATCTCGGCCTCCGCGGCGGCGAACGCATCAAGGTCTCAAGCGCGCGCGGCCACTATCTCGCCAAAGCCATGGTCACCCGCCGCATCAAGCCCATGATCGTCGACGGCAAGAAGACGTACCAGATCGGCATCCCCATTCACTGGGGCTATCGCGGCATCGCCGAAGACGAAGGCCGTACCGGGCTCACCATGGCAAATCAACTTTCGCCCGCCGTGACCGATCCCAACGCCTACACGCCCGAGTTCAAGGGCTTCTTAGTCAAAATCGAGAGAGCATGAGATGAGCATCGGCCCGCTCCAGATCAAAGCTATCTCCGGCCACGCCGGCACCGTCCCCGGCCGCGACACCTCGCGCGATTACGACGTCTGCAAAGTGGTCGACGTCACCACCTGCATCGGCTGTAAAGCCTGCGAAGTCGCCTGCCTGGAATGGAACGGCTATCCGTTCCGTCAGACTGTTTTCGATAACACCTACCAGACCATGCCCGACCTGGCATGGAACTACTACAACCTCATCCGCTTTAACGAGCACACTGCGAGCGATGGCACCTTCAGCTGGCTGATGCGCAAAGATCAGTGCATGCATTGCGCCGACCCTGGTTGCCTCCGCGCCTGCCCTGCCGACGGCGCCATCGTGCAATACGCCAACGGCATTGTCGATTTTCAGCAGGAATATTGCATCGGCTGCCAGTATTGCGTCACCGGCTGCCCGTTCAATATTCCCAAGTTCAATTCCGAAACCAAAAAGGTCCACAAGTGCACGCTGTGCTCGGATCGCGTGGGCGTCGGCCTCGAGCCCGCCTGCATCAAGGCGTGCCCCACCGGCTGCCTCCACTTCGGTAGTAAAGACGACATGAAGGATCTCGCCGAGCGCCGCGCCCAGCAATTGCGTGAGCACACCTCGCACACCAACGCCGGCGTCTACGATCCTTCCGGCGTCGGCGGCACGCACGTCATCTACGTGCTCCACGACATCAACAATCCTGAAGCGTACGGCGGTCTGCCCTCCAACCCGCGCGTGCCTTGGACGGTCAGACTCTGGAAGGGGCCGCTCAAATGGCTCGGCAACCTCGCCATGGTCGGCGGCATCATCGGCGTCACGCTGCACTACTTGCGCTTCGGCCCCAAACAGGCCCCAAGCGATCAGGCGGAGGGTAGGCCATGAGCGTCGTTCATAAAGGCATCCTCCGCTACTCGCTCAACGAGCGCATCGTTCACTGGATCGCCGGCCTCGCCTACGTCTACCAGCTCCTCACCGGCTTGGCCTTCTATTCCCCCCACCTGTTCTGGATCGCCATCCTGCTCGGCGGCGGACCCACCTCCCGCTTCTGGCATCCCTGGGTCGGTCTTTTATTCACCGCCGTTCTGTTCTGGATGTTCGACATCTGGCGGCGCGACATGCGTATCACCGACGCCGATCGCGCCTGGGAAAAAGCCATGCCGCATTACATCCGCAATGAGGATGAAGACCTGCCGCCTATTGATCGCTTCAACATCGGCCAGAAGTATTTCTTCTGGGTTATGCTGTACGCCGGCATCCTCATGCTGCTCTCAGGGCTGCTGCTCTGGTTTCCCGAGAGCATTCCCTGGGGCGCCCGCTATCTTCGTTACGCCGCCATCCTGCTGCACGTCAGCGCCGCGCTCCTCAGCATCGGCGCTTTCATCATCCACGTCTATATGGGAACGGCCATGGTGCGCGGCGGCTTTACCTCCATTATTCGCGGCGAAGTCACCCCCGCTTGGGCGAAAATGCATCACCGCCTCTGGTATGACCGCATCACCGGCACAACGCCCACCCGCCGATGACCGCGTCCCTGTGGGACCAGCGCATCGCCCGCGCCGAAGAACTGGCTGACTCCCACCGCGCCGCCCGCGATATCCTTCGCTTCTACGCCAAAATCGCAGGGCTCCAGAAGATCGTGCACGCCGCACTCACGTCCGCCGCCTCTCCACGCCCTGACGCCTCCGTCCTGCTTCCGCACTTCCCCGCCCTGTTCAACCTGGTCCGGCGTGACGGCCCGCCGCCCCTTGCCCAATCCGCCGCACAGCTCGCCACGCGGCCAGACCAATGGCAGCCCCTGCTCGCCGATCAGGACGCCCCAGAGGCTCAGGCCTTCTTCGCCCGTGCCCTCCTACAGCCCTATTTCGAATTCCAGGCCTCGCAAAACACCATCGCGACCAACACCGTCCAGCCCGCCTGCCCTTTTTGCGGCGAGCGTCCCGTCGTCGCCGTGCTGCGGGGCGAAGGGGAGGGTGGCAAGCGGTCGCTCGTCTGTTCGCTCTGCGCCACCGAATGGGAATTCCGCCGTCTGCTCTGCCCCAACTGTGGCGAAGAGAAGGAACGCAGCCTGCCCGTTTACGTCGCAAGCGAGTTCCCACACGTACGCGTCGAAGCCTGCGACACATGCCGCACTTACATCAAGTCTGTCGATTTAACCAGGAATGGACTGGCTGTCCCTGTTGTGGATGAACTCGCCACCGTCGCCCTCAATCTCTGGGCCGCCGATCACGATTACGTCAAATTTCAACCGAACCTGCTCGGCATGTAGGGGCCGGGCATGCCCGGCCTTATTGGCCTTACAACTTCCCCGCCGCCGTCACCGTCGACGCCCGCAGCCGCCCCAACACGTTGAGAAATTCGTCCAGCACCGCCGCGCGCTGGTTCTGCGCCTCGGAGAGCGCGTGCAGCACTTCCCCCTGCTTGTCGAGCCGCTCGCACCACCCCTGCATTTTTGACGACAAGTCCGCCACCGTCGAGTGCAGCGGCGCCAGGCCGTCCACTTTCGTTTGCAGACTCGAGACCTGTTCGCGCTGCTCGCCGACCTGCGCCGCCAGATCTTCCACGCGCCCGGCGAACCAGTCCATCCGCTCGCGCGTGCCCTCCGTCAGCGACCGCACATCCGCTTCCTGCCGCGCTTGCGTTTCCCGGCTCGCGGCGATTGCCTGGCAAAGCTCTTCGTATCTCTCCTGCGTCGTCCCGTTCACCAGTTGCTGGCCGAACACCACTTCCGCTAACTGGTCGAACCGCTCCGTGAGATGGTCAAGCTGTTTGCCCGCGCTCGCTCGCCATTCCGTTCCCTGCTGGACGAGCTCCTGAATCGCGGCCAGAAACGTTTTGGCGCTGTCCGCCAGTTGCGCCAGCACTGCCGGCGCTGCCGCCTCCTGGTGGAAACGCCTTTCCGCCGCTGTTATTTCCGCCGCACGCTTCTCGATCGACGCGCGTTCTATGTCCTCAGCCGATAGTGCTGTGCTCGGTGTCATGGACTCCTCCATATCGCGAACCAACTCCTCGTCCATACATTCCTCCAACGATGCGTTGGGCATGATCCGATAGGTATCGCACGGTGATTTCCAGTAGCATTCCGTTACCCCGCACAGCTTCTCTCTTGGAAGCTCCGGCGGCGCTGCTACCGCGTCCGGCAAGGGCACCAGTGGAGTGTCCCAGCCAAAACATGGCGTGCACCGCTCTTTGTGTTGAAGAAAACGGACCGCATCAATGATCGCAAGGTTCGAAACCGCTTCCGCGCAGCCGAATGCTCTCGCCTTCTCTTCGACCGCAACGCGCAAACTTGTCTCCCCTGGCGCACTCACTAGACGCAGTTCTCCTGGAAACATGTAGTATACCCAACACTCCACCCAACCCCGCCGGCATCTCCATGAAGTTTTGATTAAATCTTTCGGTCAACGGCGGCTGCGTTTCCTAACACCTGGAACCTGGCACCTATCACCTGGTTTCTTCCTCGAACATCCCCGTCTGCCGGTTCTTGCGCACACGTTCCGCCGCGAAGTAGCGTCCATTCATTGCCACGTATACACCCGCCGGCAGTGTCTGGGCAAAAGCTAAAGCGCTGCCCAGGTTGAACAGGCCGTCGGAACTTCCAAACTTGTACGGCACCATCGCGCCCGTCAGCACAATCGTCTTGTCCTGGATCTTCGCCGCTAACGCCCGCGCCGTCTCCGCCATCGTGTCCGTCCCGTGCGTGATCACGATCCGGCTCTCCGGCGCGCTCTTGCATTGGTCAATGATGATCTCCCGGTCCGCATCGGTCATCTGCAAGCTGTCGATCATCATGAGCGTGCGAATTTCGAGCTTCAGATCCGCCCGCCCCAGCCGGATCATCTCCGGCAAATGCGAGTCTTTGAAATAGAGCTGCCCCGTCAGCTCATCGTACTCTTTGTCGAAAGTCCCGCCAGTGACGAAAATGCGGATGGACACGGAGCAGGTTCCAGGTTTCCGGTGTCAGGTTTCAGTGCGCAGAGATGCCGTTCGCTGACACCTGAAACCTGACACCTAGCACCTAAGATCCTCTCTCCCGATCTTGAACCCGTTCAGGTTCCCCAGCACCGTCAGTCCGATGTGCTTCTGGTCGAAGAAGGTCTGCGCAATCCGCTGCACGTCGTCGACGGTCACCTTCTCGATCGATTCCGCCAGCTCGTCGAGGGTGAAGAACCGGTGGAAGTACATCTCCTGCCGTGCCAGGTTCGACATGCGGCTCGATGTCGATTCCAGGCTCAGCATCAGCGATCCCTTCAGGTGATCCTTCGCTCGCCGCAGCTCCTCATCGGTGATCCGCTCCTGTTTGAGCTGCCGGAACTCCTTCAGGATCGATTCGATCACTTTCCCTACGCTCTCAATCGACGTGCCCGCGTAAATCGAAAGGCAGCCCGTATCGCGATACGGATTCAGTTCCGAGAACACTGCGTATGCCAGCCCTTGCCGCTCCCGAATATTCTGGAATAGCCGCGAACTCATCCCACCGCCCAGCAGTGTATTCAGCACGTAGCAGCCGAACCGGTCCTCGTGCGGCACCGGGTACGACGGTACCCCCATACACAGGTGCACCTGCTCCAGCGACTTCTTATTGCGCAGCGCAATCCGCGCATGCGTCACCGGCGCCTTCTCCGCCGGCAGCGAATCGTACGGCTTCATCCCCGCAAAATGCTCGCCCGCCAGTTCCGCCAGCGCCTTGTGCGTCAGGTTTCCCGCCGCCGTAATCACCAGGTTCGTCGGCGAATACGATTGGTGGTAATACCGCTCGATCATCGCCCGGTCGAACCGCTTCACCGTCTCGCGCGTTCCCAGTATCGGTTTCCCCAGCGGATGATCCTTCCAGAAGTTCGAAGAGAAGATTTCGTGCACCAGGTAATCCGGGCTGTCCTCGTCCATCTTCAACTCTTCCAGGATCACGCCCTTCTCTTTGTCCATATCCTCTTCGCGGAAAAGAGGATTCAGCACCAGGTCGCCCAGCACATCAAACGCGAGTGGTAAATGTTGGTCGAGGACCTTGGTGTTGAAGCACACCATCTCTTTCGAAGTGAATGCGTCCAGATTTCCGCCGATCGAATCCACCGACCGCGCAATATCTTCCGCCGACCGCTTCGACGTGCCCTTGAACACCATGTGTTCAATGAAATGCGAAAGCCCGTTCTGTTCCGGTGTTTCGCGCCGCGAGCCGATCCCGACCCAAATTCCGACCGAGACCGACCGCACGTGCGGCATCGTCTCACTGATGACACGCAGCCCGTTGGGCAGCGTAGTCGTTTCTATATCTCGAACTGGGGAAGCCGTATTTTCCATGGGAAGCAGGGAGGACCTGGTCTTATTTTAGCGTCTTTCCGCCCCTTTTGGTGGCCGGAACGCGTCATGTTAAACTGAACAGAAGTGCCGCAACCCCTTCTAGGCATGGAACTTAGCGAGATTCAGGCGGTTCTCGGACCGGATCAGCCCGCTTTCCGCGCCCGCCAGGTCTACGAAGGCCTCTATCACTCGCAAGCCACTGATTTAGTTCAGCTTACGGCCCTTCCGGCCCCCCTCCGCACGCGCCTCGCCGCGGATCATACCGTCGGTCAGCCTTCGACGGAGCAGCGCTTCGAGTCCTCCGACGGCACCCGCCGCTATCTCCTCCGTTTGGATGACGGCCGCACCGTCGAAACCGTCTGGATGCCCGAAGAGACCCGCGACACCCTCTGCATCTCCAGCCAGGTCGGCTGCCCCGTCGATTGCAAGTTCTGCATGACCGCCCTCATGGGCCTCGAGCGCAACCTCACCGCCGGCGAGATCGTCGGCCAGGTCCTCTACGTCGCCCGCGATAACGGCCTCCTCGGCCAGGGCGCCCGTCTCAACATCGTCATGATGGGTATGGGCGAGCCGCTGCTCAATCTCCCCGACGTCATCAAGGCCACCCGCATCCTGGTCGACCCGCGCGGCGTCGGCCTCTCCGAGAAGCGCATCACGCTCTCCACCGCCGGCATCGTCCCCAAAATCGCCGAACTCGCCGCCGAGCCCGTGCGCCCCAAGCTCGCCGTCTCGCTCAACGCGTCAACGGAGGAGATGCGGCAGGAGCTGATGCCCATCACGCGCAAGTACCACCTGAAGGACCTGCTCGAAGCCTGCCGCGCCTTCCCCCTCCGCCCCTGGGAGAAGCTGACTTTTGAGTACGTGCTCCTGGGTGGCGTCAACGACACCGACGCCGACGCCCGCCGCGTCGTCAAACTCCTTGCGCACCTCAACTGCAAAGTGAACCTGATCGCCCTCAACCCCGGCCCCGGCATCCCTTACGAAACGCCTTCACCTGACCGCGTCCATTCCTTCCAGGCGATCGTGAAGCGCTCCATGCCCTGCTTCATCCGCAAGCCCCGCGGCCGCGACATCTTCGCCGCGTGTGGGCAATTGAAGCGCGTGAGCAGTTAGAATGCGGGCAGAAGGCACGCCACTATGGTCGCTTCGATTCGCAAGCCAGTTCATACTCTGCTATCCCCTCGTCCTTCTCGCGACTGCGCCATTTTCATTTCTGCTTTCGAGATTCGGCTTGGGCGCAGAGCACGCCCCGCACGTTCGCTTCGCAGGATATCAGGAGTTGTTGTGTCTCTACGTAGGTGCTCTCGTCGGTTGGGCCGTTGGCCGAGTCGCGCCAGTCTTGCGCCCGGCAGGACTGTGGATTTGGCTGTTGCCCGTTAGCGTGATGCTGCCGGCGACGATCGGCGAAGTTCTCCGTCCGCAGCCGGTGCCGATTCTATCCGACAACCTGTTCGAGACAGGAGGTGAAAGTCTCGGAGTTTACTTGTTCGCTCTCCCCACGTGCGCAGCAATCGGCTATTCCATTGGCATGGCGTTGGCGCGGGGCGATCGGAAGCCATTTGCGACTTCCACGGTTGCGTGCATCGCCGTGTGCGCACTGTCGGTTTTCGTCATTGCCGCCGCGTTATTGAATCGATACGAGAACAGAGCGCTCGATCGCTGGAGCCGGGTTAGGACCGTACTCGGGGCGGGCTTGACGCTCACTACCGAAGCGCGCGAACTCTGTGCCAGCCCGTTCAGCTCAGGGGGAACCCGGATTGAGAGTGCGACATACCTGGAGACTCTGGAGCACCGGGTATGCAGTCCAGACGACCGTGCGACCACCTTCGCCGTCGAGCGGGTACGCGTGCTCACGGGCCCGCATGCGAACTTGGAAGGCTGGGTCGGATCCTACGGCCTGCTCGGGCCATGAACCCCAAGTGCCCGTCTAACCGCCTCCGGCTCACGCGAGATGATCGTCAGCAGCACGCGCGCCGGACCTTCTGGCTGACGCCGGCCCTGCTCCCAGTTGCGCACCGTGGCCGCATTGATGCCGAACTGGGCGCCGAACTGATCCTGCGACATCCCCAAGCGGGTTCGAACCGCTCTCACGTTGATGCGGCGAAGAACCTTCGGTCTACCTCGGCGTGCCAAATCTCGATTATACGCCAATGGCGCATATACGTCATTGGCGTACAAACCGCCATACTGTCGTCGTGGCGCAGCCTTGTTCTGAGCCGCGCGCGCAGCAAGCGGTTTCGCGGCCTCGCGAACGAAGGCGAGGCGTGCCTCGCCCCTACAGTCGCTGCGATGTAGGGGCCGGACATGTCCGGCCTGACGTTCACGGAACCACCCGCTATGCTGATGGCGCAGGCTGGAACCGGTCTACTCGTAGCGCAGCGCCACCATTGGGTCCACGCGCGTCGCGCGGCGGGCCGGGATGTAGCCGGCGGCGAGAGCGGCGAGGCTCAAGGTGAGGATCGCGAGAGCAAGCGTCACGGGATCGGCCGCCCCGAGGCCGAAGAGCTGCGATTGAACCAGGCGGCCGAGCGCGACGGCGGCGGGCAAACCGAGGGCGATACCGATCGCGGCCATCCAGGCGACTTCGCGCATCACCAGGCCGACGACCTTGCCGCGGTCCGCGCCCAGCGCCATGCGGATGCCGATCTCGCGCGTGCGCCGCGCCACCAGGAACGCCATCACGCCATAGAGACCGACGGCCGCAAGCAACGTGGCCAGGAATCCGAAGACCGACGACAGCGCCGCCACCAGCCGCTCCGCGAACAGATACTGGTCCTCCTGCGTCTCCATGGTCATCATGCGGAACACGGGCAGGTTGGCGTCCTCGCGCTTCACGGCATCGCGCAGCACGGCCGCCATCCGCTCCGGATCACTCGCCGTCCGCACGTACACGGTGAGATGTGAGATCGACTTCGTCTGCGCGACGGGCGCGTAGACAAAGCGCGGGGCCGGCCTTTTAGGATCCGCCCCCTTGTCGTCCTTCACGATGCCCACAATCTCGATGTCGGCAATGCCACGCCTCCCGCCGAAGCCGAAGTGCCTGCCGATCGGGTTCTGATGCGGGAAGAAGGCTCGCGCCCCGGCTTCGTTGATGAGCCCGACGAGCGGCGCGCCCTCAATGTCGCGCTTGGTGAACTCGCGCCCGGCGACGAGCGGCGTTCCGAGCGTGGCGAAATACCCCGGCCCGATGCGGTTGACCCACGGGTTCATGTCCATATCGGTCGCCGGGTGCAGACCTTCGACGGTAATCGTGCCCATGTCCTCGTCACCGCTGAGCGGCGCGAGCGTGGCCATGGAGACGCTGCGCACGCCGGGCAGCGCTTCGAGGTCGTTCTGCAGGCGCGCGAACAAGGCTTGCGTGCGGCCGTGGTCATAGCCGTTGAGCGAAGGGTCGAGCGAGAAGGTCATCAGGTTCCCGGTGCGGATGCCGAGATCCAGATGCTTCAGGTTGTAGAGGCTGCGCGTGAACAGCCCCGCGCCCACCAGCAGCAGGAGCGAAAATGCGATCTGCGTCACCACCAGCAGCTTGCGCAGACGCAAGGGTCCAGAGCCGCCGGCGATGCTGCCGGCCTGGTCCTTCAAGGTGACCGCTAAATCGGGCCGCGTGGCCCGCAGCGCGGGTGCAAGCCCGAACAGGAGTCCGGCGGAGATGGCCACGGCGAAGTTGAAGGCAAGAACGCGGGCATCGGGAGCCGTCGTCAGACTTTGCATGACGGCATCAATCGGCAGAATGCCGAGCAGCAGCGCACTCGCCCAGGAGGCCATCAGCAGCGCCGCCGCACCGCCGAAGCACGCGAGCAGCAGGCTCTCCACCAGAAGCTGGCGTACGATCTGCAACCGGGTCGCCCCGAGCGCCAGTCGTACGGCGATCTCCTTCTGGCGGCCGGCGGCGCGTGCGATGAGCAGGCCGGAGACATTGGCGCAGGCGATCAGCAGGACGAGCCCGACCATCACCATCAGCACCATCAAGGGCGCGGAGGTGTGCTCGCGCAGCACCGAGAGTCCTTTGCCGCCGGGCGCAACTTCGAGATGGCGGCGGACGAACTTGTCCAGGTCCTTCTGCGCCCAGCCGTGAATTCCGGCGGTTTCAGCGGCATTGACGGCGCGGAACAGCACGTTGGCGGCGGCATCGGCCTGCTGGAGCGACACGCCGGGCTTCAGGCGCGCGAAGACGTTCAGCCACCAGGCGCGGCGGTTGTCGAGCAGGTTGTCGCGGTCCATCATCTGCGGCTGCAGGCTCACTGGCACCATGACGTCGGAGGCCTGGCCCACCACGACACCTGAGAAATCCGGCGGACCGATGCCCACGACGGTCAGGGGACGGCTGTTGATGAGAACGGTCTGGTTGAGAATGGAGCGGTCGCCCGCGAACTGGCGCGTCCAATAGCCGTAGGTCAGGAACGCGACGGGATTGGCACGCTGATCGTCTTCCGGCGTGAGCGTACGGCCGATGAAGGCGGAAACGCCGAGGACGTCGAAGTAGTTGCCGGAGACGATCTCGCCTGAGGCGCGCTCGGTCTGGCCGTGATAGCTGACGCTGACCGGCGTGTTGAATCGCGCGAGCACGCCCGTGAAGACCCCGGCCCGATCGCGGAAGTCCTTGTACATCGGATAGGAGAACGCGTGGTCGGCGAGGACGGAGCCCTGGGTGAAGGCTTCCTGGTCGAGGACGACCAGTTGCTCGGGATGCTTCACGGGGAGGTACCGAAGCAGCACCTGGTCCATTAGCGTGAAGATGGCGGTATTGGCCCCGATGCCGAGCGCGAGCGAGACCACGGCGATAGCCGTGAACACCGGGCTCGTGCGCAGCGCCCGGAGAGCAAAGCGGAGGTCCTGCATGAGCGGCCGCATCCTAATGCAACGGGCAGCCCAAAACCACGGCCGTGTTTCCAGACACTTGAGCCCGCGCCTGGGCCGCCCTTGCGCGTCTGTGGGACAGGGCGTCCCGAATTCGAACGGGGTTACTTCTTGACGAGTTCGGCGTCGACCGTGATAGCGACCTTGTCGCCGACGAGCACGCCGCCGGTTTCGAGCGCGGCATTCCAGGTGAGGCCGAAATCCTTGCGGTCGATGGTAGTGGTGGCTTCGACGCCGACGCGGGTGTTGCCCCAGGGATCCTTGGTCTCGGGGGTCGGTCCGTCCACCACGAAGGTGACGGGCCGGGTGACGCCGCGGATGGTCACGTCACCGGTGAGCTCGATGCCATCCTCGGTGCGCGCGATCTTGGTCGACTTGAAGGTGATCGAGGGGTAATTCGCGGCGTCGAAGAAGTCGGGACTCTTGAGGTGCCCGTCGCGCTGCGCGTCGCGAGTGTTCAGGGAGTTGACATCGATCGCGACATCGACGCTCGAGCGCGTGATATCGGCGCTATCGAGCTTGACACTGCCGGTGATCTTGGTGAACTCGCCCTTGACGTTCGAGATCATCATGTGGCGCACCTTGAACTGGGCGTGCGTATGCGCGGGATCGATGTCCCACGTGCTGACGGCGGCTGCGGCGGCGGTTGCTTCGTTGCTCATCGTGTTCTCCTTGTACGTTTACTCACGTAACGATTCCAATAGCTCGATTAACTGACTCAGACGCCCGGGGTCCAGATTCCGGAACTGCCTCTTGCCAAGCGCGCGCAAGGGCGCGTCGAGGCGACCGAGGGACTTCAGACCCTTAGATGCTATCCGGACGGTAACGACGCGACGATCTTGCGCGTCGCGGGTACGCGTGACCAGACCGCGGAGCTCCATGCGATCGAGGAGACGCGTGAGGTCGGGGTCGCGGGTGATGAGGCGCTCGCCGATCTCGCGGCAGGCAAGGCCATCGGGCTCGGCTCCCTTGAGGATGCGCAGGACGTTGTACTGAGTGGGCGAAAGGTCAGCAGGCTTCAGGACTTCGTTGATGCCCTGCATGAGGAAGTCGGCGGTGCGCTGGATGTTGAGCAGGGCCTCGGATTCCTTATCGGGGAAGGGCTTCGTCTGCTTGATCTCGGATTGGAGCTTGCCCGCCATATTTCTGTTATAACGATAGTCGTTATAACAGATATTGTCAAGGGGCAAAAGGATCCATGATTCTTGACCGCTTCCTTTGGTCGCGACTCGGTTTGGAGCGGCTCAGTTGGGCGCGGGTGAGTTAAAAGATCATTCGTAGCGGAGGGCGATGACGGGATCGATGCGGGTGGCGCGATGCGCCGGGATGTAGGTAGCAAGGAGCGCGACGACCGCGAGAAGCGCCGCCACGAGCGCGTAAGTGACGGGGTCGGTCGCCTTCACACCGAAGAGCAGCTTTTCGAGCAGCCGCGTCAGAGCGAAGGCGGCGGCGAGACCGCAGGCAACGCCGATGGCCGCCAGGCGCATGCCCTGCCCGACGATCAAGCGGACCATATCGCCGGTGCCCGCGCCGAGCGAGAGGCGAATGCCGATTTCGTGCGTGCGCTGCTCAACGACATAAGACATGACGCCATAGATGCCGAGGGCGGCGAGCACGAGAGCGATGGAGGCAAAGACGGCGAGGAGAATCATCTGAAAACTCTGACGGGCGGTCGATTCGCCGATCACCTGCTCCATGGTGCGGATTTTGGCGAGGGGGAGATCGCTTTCGATGGATAGGAACTCCTGGCGCACGGCGTTATCGAGCGTGAGCGGCTGGGGCGTGGTGCGAACGAGCCATACGGTGGGGATAGCGGAATTCGCGAGGGCGCTGATGCCATCGGGCACCTGGGCAAAGGGAACGTAAATCACTTCGGACGCATCGTTATCCAAACCTTCTTCGTGAACATCGCCCACGACGCCCACGATCTGGCGAGGCGGGTCATCGAACTGGGGGCCGATCCCTTTACCGATCGTAATGCGGCGGCCGATGGGATCTTCGTTGGGCCAGTATTTTCTCACCATGGCGGCGTTGACGACGGCGACGCGAGGGGCGGTACCGGAATCCTGATAGGTGAAGACGCGGCCGCGGAGGACGGGAATTTTCAGGGCGCTGAAATAATGCGGCGCGGCATAACGGTACTGCGATTCCCCGTTATAGGGGCTGTCTTTTGGCGGCTGACGGCCATCGATATTGAACGGCAGATCGATACCGGTTTCGAGAGGAGCATTGAAGCTGGACGTGGCGGCTTCGACTCCGGGCAGGCTCTCAAGACGGTCGAGAGCGCGGCGTGTGAGCTCGGCCACGCGCGCGGTGGTGGCATAGCGTTCGCCGCTGAGTGACGTCTGGAACGTCAGCACGTGGCGGGGATCGAAGCCGGGATTGACAGAGCGCAGCGAAATGAAGGTACGGATGAGCAGCACGGCACCCACGAGCAGGACGAGCGAGAGCGCCATTTCGCCGACCACCAGGGCGCCGCGAGCGAAGTGGTGGCGGCCGGTGGCGGAGCGCGATCCGGATTCCTTGAGAGTGGAGCTGACATCGGTGCGGGAGACCTGGAGTGCGGGCACGAGGCCGAACAGAACGCCGGTGAGGACGGAAACGCCGAGGGTGAAGGCGAGCATGCGGAGGTCAAGCGTGGCGAGGAGGCCGCCATCGATCATTTCGGCGACGCGGGGTAGGTCGGCGGGAGTGATGGCGAGCAGGGCGCGGGCGCCCCAGAGGCCGATAGCGAGTCCGGCGACGCCTCCCGCGAGGGCGAGGAGCACGCTTTCGGTGAGGAGCTGGCGGACGATGCGCAGGCGGCCTGCGCCCAAAGCGGTGCGGACGGCGATTTCACGTGCGCGGCCGGTGGAGCGGGCGAGTAGCAGGTTGGCGACATTGGCGCAAGCGATCAGAAGCACGAGACCAACGGCGCCCATCAGAATGAGAAGCGCGGGGCGAGTGTCGCCGATGACGGCTTCCTGCTCGGGAACGACGGCGACGCCCTCTTCTTTATCCATCCACGTCGGGTACTGGCGGCGGAACTGCTCGCCGGCGACTTTGAGCTGCGCGCGGGCGGCATCGAGCGAGACGCCGGTTTTGAGGCGCGCTGACATGCGGAGATAGTTGCCCTGATTCTGACTGTTGGGATCGGCCTGCATAGGAATGAAGATGTCGGCGGGCGGATCGGAATGGAAATTTTCCGGAAGGATTCCGATGACGGTGAAGGGCTCGCCATTGAGAGTCATGGGCTGGCCGAGGATGGCGGGGTTGGCGGCCCAGCGCCGCTGCCAGAGTCCGTAAGAGATGACGGCGAGCTTGGGACCGCCGGGACGGTCCTCGGTTTCGGTGAAGGTGCGGCCGCGGAAGGGGGCGGTGCCGAAGACGGTGAAAAATTCAGAAGAGACGTGAATGCCTTTGACCTGCTCGGCGCGATCGGAGCCGCTGAGGTTGAGGCCGGGTCCGGTGAAATCGTAAATCGCCATGCCTTCGAAGGCGGACATGGCGCTGCGCCAGGCGAAATACTTGGGAAGGGAGGTGGCGTTGACCCCCTTGCCGCGGAAGTTGCGGCCGACACGGACGAGGCGGTCGGGGTCCTTAAAGGAGAGCGGCCGGAGTAGGACGCCGTTCACGACCGAGAAGATGGCGGTGTTGGCGCCGATGCCGAGGGCGAGGGCGGCGACGGCGATGGCGGTGAAGCCGGGGTTCTTGCGCATGACACGCAAGGAATGACGGAGATCCTGGGTGAAGGCGGACATGAATGAGAGCTCTCAGGGAATACGCCCGAGTCAGGGGCCCGGTTCCAGAAAATCGGCTGGGAAGCGCCAGGGCGGAGAAGTGTCCGGAAATGGGAATGGGTTTGAATTGGAATTTTTTTTAAAAATGTAAGTAGTTTTGATGGCAGCGAGATCCGACATCTGCCTGACATATAGCACGCGGCGTCAAGCGCGCTTGGTGAGCCAAGCGATGACTTCTTCGGCGTGTTTGTCGGGGGGAAAGACGGGGTAGAAGACCTTTTCGATTTTGCCGGCGGAAGTGATCATGGTGAGGCGCTTGAGGAGGCGGACGCCTTCGAAGTTAAAAGTGGGAAGGCGGAGAGCGTTGGTGAGGGCGAACCCGGCGTCGCTGAGGATTTCGAAGGGCAGGTGGAGGCGCTCGACGGCTTCCTGCTGATACTCGGTCGACTGGGTACTCAATCCGAATACGCGGACGTGGAGGGTCTGGAGAGCGTGGTAGTGATCGCGGAAGCCGCAGCTTTCGGGGGTACAACCGCGGGCGCCGGGTATCTGGTCCCATCCTTTGGGAACGGGCTGGCCGGGGGCGCCGGTGCGCGGGTAGCAATAGATGACGGTGCGGTCGCGGGCAAGCTCGGCGAGGTTGACTCGGTGTCCGGCAGTGGAGCCGAGCGTCACGGCGGGCATACGCATGCCTGTGAGGTGGTTGGCCTCGCCATCGTCTTTGGGAACGGGGAGGTCGGGCGGGAGCGACATGAAAGCGTCTTTGCTTTTGGCGGTTGGCGCTGAGGAATCGTTCTGGGCGGCCCAGAGCGGACCGGCGAAAGCGAGCAGGGTGCGGCGAGTCATAGAAAGGTCAACGCAATCGTAGCGGATTTCTTGGAAGTTAGAAAGGGACGTGGCTGATGTGACGGAATTAGGCCGGGCATGCCCGGCCCCTACGGTGAAAACCTCCTAGCGGCGAGGCTGCGGCGCGCGGGACTGCATCTGCTGTGCCTGGCTCTCGTGGCGCTGCTGCAGCTGCTGCGTCTGCTGCTGGTGGCGCTGCTCTATCTGCTGCTGCCGTTGCGGGTTCGGATGCGACTGGAACTGCTGGTGCTCCCGCTCCTGCTGCTGCTGGAGCTTCTGGCGTTCTTTATCCTGCTGGGCGTAGAGCTTTTGCTGCTGCTGCTGGAACTTCTGGTCGGCTCTCTGATTCCCCGACGGCGTAAAGCCGGGCCGCTGTGCGGATTGTATTTCACTGGCGTGAGCGGGAGAGCCGGGACGGCCGGCAGGAACGTTGCGCTCCGGTTGAGCTGCGGGGGCATTGCGGGCTGCGGGGGCTGGCGGGCCGTTGCGAACAGGGGCTGCGGCGGCGCGCGTTTGAGGCGGCACGTAATTCCTTGCGGCGGCCTTAGCCTGCACGACGCCGCGCCCGCTAAATTCCGCGGGGCGAGGAGTGGCGGCTACGGGCGGCTTGCCGTGGTTCACGTTTTCGTAGAGCTGCCGGTTGGTGCTGGCGGCCTGCACGTGCTGGACCTGAACGGAGCTTGGTGGAATGTGCCGCTCACGCATGGCGATCTCTTCTTCAGGCCTGGGGCGTGCTGTAATCCCACCGGAACCGCCGTTGTAGCTGACGTTGGTGACGGTGATGTTGTTGATGACCGTTTTGTTGTAGACGTTGGTGACGTGCTCAACATGATTGACGTAGCGGTTATAGAAGAAGGCGCCATGATCCCAATAGCCACCTTCGTAGCCGAAACCGACATAGCCGAAGCCGTAGTTGATGCCTCCATAGAAGCCAACGTGCGGTCCCCAAAAGCCTTCATGGAAGAGATAGAAACCGCCGTCGTCCCAGCCCCACCAGCCGGGAGTCCAGAGCAGGCCGGGCTCGGGAATTAAAACCCACGTGCCGGGCACCCAAAAGAAGCCGTCGTCCCCGTAGGCCCAATAACCGGGCGTCCAAAGATAGCCATCGCCGGGGCAGAGCGGTTGATCGTAGATGGGAAGCGGCGGCGGCGCGATGTTGATCTGGAGCAGGATACCCGCCGACGAAATGCCAGCGAGAGCCAGAACCATGGAAAGTAAAACCAGCGAGCGCTTGAGCAGGTGAGTGCGCATTTTTTTCCTCCTACAGCGTAGAGAGCAACGCTGAGGCCAAACGGTTACACAGTTAACGACAACGTAATCTTCTGACCGGCTCCGAGTGTTATCGGCGTGCGAAATCTTACGTTAGCGACGCCGCCGGCGGATTCGACGGTCGCAGGTGAACTGGATTTAATCTTCGCGGAGGCGCCGGCGAACGGTAAGCGCACCGAAGCCAGCTCGAGTGCGCCGCCTTCGACGGTAATTTCGGCGTCGAGTTTCTCCTTGCCGGACTGCTGCTGCGCATAGCTGCCCCAAGCTGTGCCGGAGGAAAACATGACGCGGAACTGTTCGGAGGAAAACCGCGGATGAAACGTGATTTCCTTTTCCGGCGCCGAGTAACGGAATCCGGAAATCGCGGTGAGCAGGCTCCAACTCGACATGGCGCGGGCGTAATGGTGGCCGCATTCGAGATCATTCCAGGGATTGCGACGGGCACCGTCGTAGCGAGCGCGGGCGCCTTCGACGATGGCGAGCCCTTCCTTCACCATGTCTTCATAAATCAGATGCGCGGCGACCTGGTATTCGATGCCGGTCCAAACTTCATCGGAGTAGACAAAGGGGAGAGCGGGACGCTTGCCCTTGGGCCAACTGCAGAGGAGGAGACCTTTCTCGTCAGCGAGCGCATAGATGCGCTGCGCATTGGCGAAGCCGGACAAATCCGCATTGAAGTTGTAGCGGTATATGGAAGAGAGGGTGGCGCGCAGGTGATCGTGGGGCAGCAGCTTGCCTAAGCCGACGACCTCGGCGAACCACTGGCCGAGCAACTGATCGGAAAGGCAGCCTTCGCCGTACTGGTAGCGCACGGCCTTGGACTGCGATTCATCAATGTGCTGGACGAAATACTCGCCGTTCCATAATTCTTTATCGAGAAGGGCGCCACCTTGAGCGGCGAGCTTGCGGTAGGTTTCGGCGGCATCGCGATCGCCCAGGTGATCGCCCATGCGGGCAGCGGCGGCGAGGGCGCCCAGGTAGAGAGTGCCCATCATGCTGTTGGGGCCGTAGAACTCGATGTCGTAGGTGTTGTGCTGCTCGCCTTCCATGACGCCATCGCGGTTGGCATCCCACTGGAGCCAGGCGTATTCGAGGGCGCGTTTGACGTTCGGCCAGAGCTTGCGAAGCCAGTCGTCGGAGCCGCCCAGGAGCCACTCGCGATAGACCTTCATGATGCAGCCCATCTGGCCGTCGGCGGCGGGCATCATGCGGCCGGACGATTGGTCGTGGAGGGGGACGGGGGTGCGGAAGCTCATACTGCCGTCGGGACGCAGGTTGAGGAGGAAATCGGTATCGCGCATGCTGCGCTCGAGCTCGGGATAGAGATGAGCGAGGGCCTGCTCGTAATTGTAGACATGGGTGCAGTTCATGGGGCAGCAGCCGCCATGGTCGTCACAGCCTTCAAAGGCAAGGGTGAGCTTGTTCTCCATGACGGTGACGGTGTTGGTGCGGAGGATGGAGGCCTGGCTGGAAACGGCATCAATGAGAGGCGCGGGAAGAGTGGAGGCGTAGAGGGTGTCGCGATATTTTTTGGAGCGCGCGCGGAGGGAATCGAGCTCGTGAAGCGCGTGGATGGCGGGTTGCCAGGCGGAAGGCCAGCGGGTGCCGTAGTCATTGCGGAGCGGCGCGGGATTGGACGTTTCGCGGCCTTCGCCGAAGTCCTCGCTGCGGCTCTGCCAATAGATTTCGGTATTGGGGAAATGCCAGGCCAGAACGAAGGTTACGTTTTTGGATGCGCCGGGCGCGATGGAAAAGTGTGTGGCAAGGGAGGCGTAGTCGGAGGCCGCGTCCTCGGAGGCCGCGCCGGGATTATTAGGAAAATGGCCGTTGGCGAGAAAGTCATCCCACCATTTCTGGAATTCGTCGAACCACTCGCCGTGCTCCCAAGCCAGGCGGTAGGAAGTATTGCCGGCGGCGGTGGCGACGGCCATGGAGCCGAAGCGCGCGGAATCAGCGGGATATTTGGTGGAGGAGAGGAACAATCCCGCAGTATTGCCTTCCGTGCGGAACTCGTTACGATTGCTGCCGAGGTAGGGAGCGTGGCGATCGTCGAGGCGGCTGACGCCATCGTAACCGACAGGATTGAGGATGGAGAATGCGAGGGCGGCGTTCACGGCCGAAGCGGCGCGGTTGGTGACGCGATAGGTAAGGATGGCGACGGGCAAGCTCGAGTCCGCGGTGGCGAGCGGAACCATGGGATTGAAGGCTTCGAGCGAGACGGCGACGGGAAGCTTGGAATCGATGAAATCGATATTGGCGAAGGGGTAGGAGCCGGTGAAAACCGCTTCGCGGAAGCGCGGCAGGCCGAGGCCGGTTTCGCGCGGGACGCCGCTCGAGCCGTTGTAGGGCGGCAGAGGAACGCGCTCGAGAACGCGGATGAGCGGTTTCGCGAGGCCGCCGCCGGAGAGGTGCAGGGAGGCGAAGGTAAAGGGCAGGATGCCGCCTTTATTGGGGCGATTGAAGGTTTCCCAATCGCGGAACTGGCCATAGCCGCCGAGCGAGACGGTGCCGGTGCCGATGCCGCCGAGTGGAAAGGCGATTTCGCGCAAAGACTCCCGGGTGAAGCGGCGGCCGGGCGCAGGGCGTGGAGAGCCCGTTTTAGGGGTGTTTTGCGCGCCGGCCAAGCCAGCGGCTGCGGAACCAGCAAGTAAACTGCGTCGAGTCATTTTCATACGACTTCCTGAAATCGATGTTCGGGAACAGGCGGCGACGGGCGAAAGGCTTCCGCGTGATCGACGCGGAATGTGCCGGGAAGATCGGAGGTGGCCTGGCGGACGAGGGCTTCCAACGTTTTTGGATCGCCGGTAGCGCGCAGGTTGAGGATCACGGTGCAACGGCCGGAGGGCGGAGCATCGAGCGTACCCGCGACGGCGGGCGGCTGGCCATTTTGGCAAATGCTGGCCTTGACATGGCCATTGGCAGATTGAACAAAGACCTTCAGGTGGGCGATGGGAATCGAGGATTCGCTAAGGAGAGTGGCGAGGCGTGTCATCAAGGGGCCGGCGACTGCGGCGGGAGTGAGCGGTTGAGCTGCCCGAAACTCGCCACGGCAGTTGAGCCATCCGAGAGAGGCTTCGGCCTCGGCGTATCGCGCGTAATCAATGTCAAGAAGTTTGGAGCCGCGGCCACCGGTCCAGGTGATGACTTCGTCGATCCATTCGGCCACTCCCTGGCCGGTTTGCGCACTGAGGGGGCGGGCGTCGATGCCGGGAATTCGCGGGAAACGGGTGTAGACGTCAGCCTTGGAGTAGCGAACGACGTCGGCTTCGGCAATCTGTTTTTGGAACAGATACGCGGCGAGCGGGTCGGCACCAGGCGCAAGAAGCTGTTCGGTGCGGGCGGGGTCGACGAGGACGGTGAGCGGTGCGATCTTGTAACGGTCCTTATGATAACGGCGGAGGGGCTGGAGGATAGTGGCAGCGAGATCGGTGCAGCTGCCGACGGGTTCGGCGAGGATAAAATCGGGAGCCTCACCCTGGCTGAAGCCGGCGGCAGCGCGCACGAATTCGGAGAAGCGGCAGCAGAAGCAGCCGCCGGCGATTTCGCGAGAAGGGAAACCGGCTGCTTCGGCGAGGCGCGTATCGACCAGTTCCCCGCCCTGATCATTCAGGATGATGCCGACGCGCCAGCCTGCGGCGCGCAAACGCGAGCCCGCGGCAAGAATGAGCGAGGTTTTGCCTGCGCCGAGAAATCCGCCCACCAGGATGAGATGAGGGGCGATCATCTTAAATACACGCCGTCGCGAACACGATAGTCTCGGAAGTCCGTCTGTTTCTTTTAACACTTTTTGCGGCGTAAGAGGACCCAGGACTGAGGAGAACCCGAATTTGGGGCGTTGGGCGACCGGAAGGCGCCGGGCGGAAATTGCGTCACATATACGCTGGCTATTCCTTAAACCCGATATACAACCGAGCTCAAATCTTTCTTCAAACCTAGTATTAACTTGAGTTAATCCCCCGCTACGGTTGCGCGAAAACGGCTGTATGATAAAGGACAAGCTTGGCGTCGCATGGCAACCCGCAAAAAAATTAAAGAGCGCTACGAGACCATCGATGTCCTCGGAAAGGGTGGCATGGGTCTTGTGTACAAGGCCTACGACACCGTGGTGCAGCGCGAAGTGGCGATTAAGACTTTGCGCGATTCGCCGAGCAAATTAGCGCTCGATTTATTCCGCAAAGAATGCGGCGTACTGGCTTCGATGAGCCATCCGAACATCGTCGAGATTTTCGACATCGGCGAGTTTACCGAAGACGGAGCGACGAAGCCGTATTTCGTGATGCCGCTGCTGCCGGGGGTGACGCTCGACGCGCTCATCAAGGCATCGAGCCAACGGCTGACGGTGGAGCGGTCCGTGGAGATCATCGTGCAGACGTGCCGCGGGCTGCATGCGGCGCACGAGCGCGGGCTGGTACATCGCGATCTGAAACCCAGCAACCTTTTCGTGATGCCGGACGACACGGTGAAGATCATCGACTTCGGCGTGGCGCACATGGCAGACACCACGGCCACCATGACCGTGGCGGGCGGAACGCTGCCCTACATGGCGCCCGAGCAAATCGAGATGAAGCCGGCGTCGCCGCTGTCGGACATTTTCTCGCTGGGCGTGGTGTTTTACGAGACCTTGACTCGACGGCGTCCGTTCGACTATCCGACCGAGCAGGAGACGGCGCAGGCGATTCTGCACAACGTACCGCCGGCGGCCTCGGAGCTGAATCCCGCGGTGAGCCAGATGGTCAGCCGGGTGATTCACAAGGCCATGGCGAAACAGCCTTGGAACCGGTTCTCCACGGCAAAAGAGTTCGCGGAAACGCTGCTCAAGGCGCATCGCAACGAGCCCATCGAAATTTTCGATGCCGCTCGTTTGCAGCCGCGCATCCAAAAAGCCACCAAGGCGTACGAGCAGGGCAACTATCAGTTTGCGGGCGAGCTATTGAACGAACTGGAGGCGGAAGGCCACGTCGAGACGGGGATGACGCTGCTGCGGCGGCAGCTCGACCAGGCGGTGCGGCAAAAGAACATTACGCAGCTATTGGAAAGCGCGCGCACGTGCATGCAGGAGGAAGAGTACCTGCTGGCGCTGCAGAAGATCCAGGAGGTGCTGCAGCTAGACCCGACGAATTCGGCCGCCGTGACTTTGCGGGCCACGATCGAGACGCGCCGCAGCGAAGCCAAGGTGGAGGAGTGGACCAAGCTGGCGCGGCAGCATCTGGAAAACAACGCGTTCAGCCACGCACGCGACGCGCTGAAAAGCCTGTTGCAATTGCGTCCCAAAGATACGACCGCGCTGCAACTGATGGCAGAAGTAGACCGGCGCGAAGAACAGTACGTCAAGGCGCGAAAAGAAAAGGAAGAGCTCTACAAACAGGCGATGGAAGCCTGGCAGAACGGCGAAATGAGCTCCGCGCTCACCAAGCTCGACCGTCTGGTGGATCTCGACCGGCGGGTGCCGGACACCTCAGCACCGGAGCGCGGCATTTCGTATCAGAACTTTTACAACCAAGTGCGCTCGGAGCACGACGTGCTGAAGAGCTCGTACCAGGAAGCGCGCAAGCACCTGGTGGACGGGAATTTCGCCGCGGCGCTCTCGGTGTGCCAGCAATACCTCAACAAATATCCGAGCCACGCGTTGTTTCAGGCATTGAAATTCGACGTAGAGGAGCGGCAGCGGCAGGATTTTTCATCGCAGGTTGCGGCCATTGACCGGGCGGTGGAAGCGGAGCCGGATCTGGAACGGCGGGTGAGCATTCTGAAGGGAGCGCTGGAGGCGCATCCGGGAGAGCCGCATTTCGAACGAGCCCTGCGCCTGGTGAGGGACAAGCGCGATCTGGTGAATTCGATCGTGAATAAGGCGCGGTCGTACGAAGAGCGCGGCCAGTTCAACGAGGCGCTAGGGCAGTGGGAAACGCTGCTAACGATTCACAAGCAGTATCCGGGGCTGGACTTCGAAATTGAGCGCGTCATCAAGCGACGCGAGCAGCAGTCACGTGCGGAGGCCAAGGCGCGCTGGGTGGAACAGATCGACCGGCAGATCGAATCCGGAGCATTCGAACGCGCGCTGGAGCTGTTGAAGAACGCGTCGGCCGAGTATCCGGACGATGAAGAACTGGCGTCTCTAGGCGAACTGGCGCGGCAGAACCAAGCGCGGGCGGCCGAAGCGCAACAGTTGTTCCAACAGGGGCAGGAGCTGAGCGGACAGAGGCAGTTCCCGGAAGCCATCGAGATTTTGCGTAAGGCGTACTCGATGGATGAAGGCAACCAGGTGGTGCGGACGTTCCTGTTGGAAACCATGCTCGACCAGGCGCGCGCGGTGATCGATACCGACTGGCGGGCGGCGGAAGGCTTGTGCCAACAGGCGCTCGAACTCGATCCATCCCACGCGCTGGCCAGGGGCGTGCGCGGCATGGTGCTGGATCACAAGCGGGAAGAAGAAGTCGGCAAAATAGTGGCGGAAGCACGGCGCATGCAGGCTGCCGGGAATGTGCAAGGCGCGCTGGAACAAATCGAGCAGACGCTGAGCACGTATCCGCGGGATTCGCGGCTGGTGCAATTGCACGCCACGTTGAGCAAGGCGCTGCCGGACTACCAGACACGCAGTCAACGCTCGAAAGCGGCAGCGGCAGCGCAGCAGGAAACGGTGGTGATCCCGCCGGCAACGGCGAAACAGGAATCTGCACCCGCCGAGGCGCCCGCTCCCGAGACCACGACCCCGGAAGGATGGGAAGCGTTCGAAAAGCGGCTGCGTGACCAACCGCCGGCTCCCGAGCCCCCGCCGGAAATTCCAACAACTTTCGAAACGCAACTTCCGGCAGCGACACCTGCGAGCCCGCCACCGCTGACGCCTGGGGCGCCGCCGGTTGAGCCCTCAATGGGCAGCGGCGGAGATCTTGGCGCAACCGTGATGTTCCAGGCGCCGACGTCGGACGCTTCGCTGCCTGTAGTCACACCGCCGGCACCGTCCACAACCAAGCCACTCCGCGTTCCACCGCCGGCGCCGCCAGAGCCGCCCAAAGCGGCCGCACCGAAGCCGCCGCTGAATCGTACTCTGATTGCCGTCGCCGCCGCTGCGGTGCTCTTGCTGGTGGTTGCATGGTTTGTGGCCCGCCAATTCCGCCCGACAGCGGTGGTGATCCGGACGCACCCGGACGGCGCCACCATCCGGGTGGACGGTGAAGTCAGAGGCACCGGGGAGGCCCACCTTAAGCTGCGTGCCGGTACGTATCAACTCACCGCGCAGAAGGAGGGATATCAGCCGGCGACCGCTCCCTTGGTAGTAACGCGCGGCCTTCCGGTTGAAGTGAATTTGACGCTGCAACCGCCGGCACCGTCGATCGCAGCGGCTCCGGTGGCGCAGGTTTTGCGGGTGACGAGCGATCTGCAATCGGGAAAAGTGAAATTCGACGGCGAAACCCCCGCCGAACTGCAAGACGGGCAGTTCGGTAACGACAACCTCGGGCTAGGCAAGCACAGCATCGAGATTACGTCAGGGAGCGTGAAGACGAACATTGCGTTCGAGGCAGCACAGGGCCGCATGCCGGTTTTGACGGAAACGCCCACAGCCAAAGAGGTCAAAGCTGTCGTCTTCACCAGTTTTCAGAGCCAGGCGCACATCCAAGCGACATATCCGGCCAAGGTCGCGGTGGACAACCAGGAATACGGGGACGCCGGAGGGAACGGCGTGGATGTTTCCAACCTGGCCCCCGGCAACCATGAGGTCCGGCTGACCGAGGGCAGCGCGCCGCCGCACATACTGAGCCTCACGAACGGCAATGCGCCGACGATCGATGTCCGGCTGGATTCAGACCGCAACGTGGGGTCCCTGTTGATCCTGGCTACGGGCGCCGACGACGTACAGGTGGATATAGACGGCAAGCCTGTGAAGCAGCGGAGAAAAGGGCGCGGGGGACAGATTCGCATCAGCAACCTCGCCGTGAAGCAGCATACGGTGCGGGTTTACAAAGAAGGCTACCAGGATGAAGCCGTGCAAACGGCGGACGTCAAGAAGGGCGAGGAAGCCAAGCTGGAATTTCACATGCGGCTCAAGCCCACGGTGGCCGGCCTGATGGTGAACGGCGCGGCGGCAGGGGCGCAGGTGAAGATCGACCAGAAGGCGGCCGGCAATGTGCAGCCCGACGGCAGCCTCACGGTTTCCGACATCCAGCCGGGCAATCATGTCATCGAGATCGCAGGTTATAAACCGATCTCACGGAATTTCAAAGCGGGTGAAACCGTGCCCGTCACGGGACAGGATCTGGTAGCGCAAATCACACGGGTGCCCGTTCGAATTGCCGTGAGCCCGGCCAACGCGACGGTGAACTACAAAGGTCCCGACGGCAAGACGCACGAAGTGCGCGGGCCGGCGGTGGAGTTGGACGAAGGACAGTACACGTTCGTCGCCACGGCTCCTTTGCACAATCCCGCCAGCGCGGTCGTTGTGGTGGGTCCGGGCAAGGCGAACGTCGTCAACTTGAACTTGCCCATGGCGAACGTCATCGCCAAGCCCAGTGTCGTGACGATGGAACAGTGGGCGTCACAGTACGGGTGGAAACTCGAGAACGGATGGTACGTGCACCGGGGGGGAAATCTGGTTCTGTACCCGGTACAGCCCAGCAATGGCACGTTCGTGTTCAGCGCGCGCCGCCAGGGCGGAGTGTTTGCCCACCGCATCGAATGGGTGGTTGGAGCCGCCGACAATGCGAGCGATTACATCCGGTTCGGCATCGACAAAAAGAGCTTTCACCGGGCCGCGGTCGTGAGCGGGAAGAAACAAAAGGAAGACAATATACCACTGAGCACGCAGGCGAAGGACATGGAGTTCACGCTGCGCATCGAAATCTCTCCCGCGGGCATTACCACCTACAAGCAGGACAATGGAAGCTGGGAGAAGATCGATTCCTATGAGGCCTCCGGCCTGAACCCTGCGAACGGCAAGTTCGGTTTTTATCTACCGGGCTCCGACGAAGTTTACATTTCCAACTTCACGTTCACCGCGAAATAGATCAATCTGCTGCCAACCGCGGCCGAAAGGATCGTCCCACCGTCCGCGGCGGTTAACCATTGCATTTGGATCCGACGGGTGGTAGAGTTTGAAGCACGTGGAATGATTTAGGTCCGCTTGCCGGGCCGAGCTAATTGCAACCACGTTAAAAAAAGTGCTAAAGGCAAGTCGGTCGTTGATGACCCTGTGGCCTTTGGCCCAGGGTTTTTTGTTTTCAGGGCCGATATTGCCGGATGCTGGAGGATTGCGATGAGCGTCTGGCCGACTGCAACGCCGGCGTCTTCGACTGCTCTCTGCGGCAGCGAAGGCGAACTGGTATCGATTTCCGTTCCCGTGGAACCGCGCGACCTGGAGCGACTGCTGGAAGCGCTGGCGACGCTGGAGTTTCCCATTAACCCGCAGATTTATCACGACGCCACCGTCGTCTATGTGGCTGGCGACGGCACCGAGCGCGCGGAACCAGCGACGCTGGTGGAGTTTCCGGCTTACGCGGACCAAGTGAGGAAGATGCGCTCGGTACTGGAAGCGAGCGGGTTCACGGGTGAAGCCGTGTCCGTGGCCTCCATGCTGGAGGATATGCATGGTGGCGAACGAGTGGAAGCGGCACCGGCGGGCGCGAATTATGATCGCCGCATCCTGCGCAAATCAGGTTCACTGACTCGTAAAGCGCGGCAATAAAACGCCCGCTGGTCCTTGGGTTTGCCCCGGTATGTGGCGCTATACTAAAGGGTTCAGAGGCTTGCATGAAAAAATACGGGAAATTTGCGGCCCTGGTCGTGGTTATCGTGGGGACGCTGATCTGGCTTGCTACCGCCGGGATCAAGGATAACCAGACCTATTACAAGACGATTTCCGAGCTCAATCAGATGGGCGACCAGGCGTACAGCAAACGTCTGCGCGTGGGCGGAGACATCAGCCCGGGATCGATCGTGCGCTCGGCCAGCAATGTGCAGTTCCTGCTGGTACAGGAGAAGATGAACCTGCGAGTGGTGTACGAAGGCTCTGACCCGCTGCCGGATACTTTTCGGGATGGCTCGCAGGCTCTGGCGGACGGCAAGATGGGACGCGACGGAGTGTTCCATGCGAAGCAGATCCAAGCCAAGTGCGCTTCGAAGTATGAAGCCAAGCCGGGCGGCGGGAAACCGGCGCCGGCTCCGGTATATCCGAACAAAGCCAGTCTTTAAGGACAAAGGATGGAAAATCTCGGCGCGTTAGCGATACTGCTGGCCTTCTGCCTGGCCATTTACGCGATTGCCGGCAGCGTAGTGGGAAAACTACGCGGCAACCCTTTCCTGATCGTGAGCGCGGAGCGGGCGGTTTACGCGGTGTGGCTGCTGGTGACGATTGCGGCCGGAGTGCTGGTGAATGCGCTGCTGACCGGCGATTTCCGTTTTCTCTATGCCGCGGAAGAAAGCAACCGCGCCATGCCGGCGATTTATAAGTTCACGGCGTGGTGGGGCGGACAGGCCGGGTCACTCTTGCTGTGGAGCTGGCTGCTGGCGACGTACGCCGCCGTAGTTCTGTTCACGAACCGCCGCAAGCACCGGGATTTCATGCCGTACGTGGTGGCGATTCTCTCGACGGTGCAGGTTTTTTTCCTGATTCTGAACGCGTTCGTGGCGAGCCCGTTCCAAATGCTGGCGGTGGATAAAGCCATTACCGCGGTGCCGGACGGCAACGGGCTTAATCCCCTGCTCCAATATCCGGCGATGGCGATCCACCCGCCGATGCTCTACCTCGGCTACGTGGGATTCGCGGTTCCATTTGCGTTCGCGATGGGGTCGTTGATTACGCGGCAGCCTGGCGACGGTTGGATTCACACGACCCGGCGCTGGACGATGGTGACGTGGCTATTCCAGAGCTGCGGCATCGTGCTGGGCGCGGCGTGGGCTTATCACGTGCTCGGATGGGGCGGCTACTGGGCCTGGGACCCGGTGGAAAATGCCTCGCTGCTGCCGTGGCTGGCCGGCACGGCGTTTCTGCATTCCGTGATGATGCAAGAGAAGAAGGGCATGATGAAGGTGTGGAACATGGTGCTGGTATCGGCCACCTTCTTTCTCTGCATCCTGGGAACGTTTTTGACGCGATCGGGCATCGTGAACTCGGTGCATGCTTTTTCGCAGGGATCGATCGGCAAATACTTCGTCGGATTTCTGGCGATCGGGATTGCGGGGACGATTTACCTGATCCTCGACCGGCTGGAATACCTGAAAAGCGAAGCGCAGCTGGAATCAGTGATCTCGCGCGAATCGAGTTTCATGTTCAACAACCTGGTGCTGCTGGCAAGCTGCTTCGCCGTACTCTGGGGTACGCTGTTTCCGGTAATTTCGGAAGCTGTGAGTAAAGAGAAGATCAGTCTGGATGCGGCGTGGTTCAACCGGCTGATGATTCCGATCGGGTTGTTCCTGCTGATTCTGACCGGCGTGGGGCCGCTGTTTGCGTGGCGGAGAACGTCGAGCGACAGCTTGCGGCGGAATTTCATGTGGCCCGGAGTAGCATCGCTTGTTCTGGTGGGCGCGCTGGCCGCGGCGGGTATTCGGAACTTCTATGCTCTGATTTCATTCGGTTTCTGTCTTTTCGTAGCGCTGACCATCATCGTTGAGTTTTACAAGGGCGCACGTCAGATTGCGGCGAAAAATGACATGAATTTCGCACATGCCGTGGTGGAGCTGACGCATCGCAACACGCGACGGTACGGCGGCTACCTGGTGCACATGGGCATCGTGCTCATGTTCATCGGGTTCACGGGCGCGGCGTTCAACCTGCACCGGTCCGATGAGCTGAAGGTGGGGGACACGATTACGATCGGCTCGTATCAACTTACGCTCAAGGGAACGCACGAGAGCGAGAACGACAATTACGTCGAGCAGGATGCTTCGATCGAGGCGCGCAAGAACGGTCATGTGCTGGGAATCCTGAACCCCGAAGAGCGGGTTTACAAAGCGAGCCGCCAGCCGACACACGAAGTCGCTTTGCGCGAACGGCTGAATGAAGATCTGTATCTCAACTTTGCGGGACTGAACGGCGACCGCGTGGTGCTGCAATCGTACGTATTTCCGCTGGTGAACTGGATCTGGATCGGCGCGTTGACGTTGATTTTCGGCACGCTGGTGGCCCTGGTTCCAAGCAAGGTGAAACGCGAGTACGCGCGTACGCAGGTGGTGGGCATCACAAGCGCGGTACCGGCGGAGACGGGGAGACCGCGGAAATAGGAATGCGAACGAAAGGCTGGAAGACCGGCTTCCTGCTGCTGGCACTGACGGCGTTGTGTCTCGCGCAGACGGAATCGCAGATCACGAGCGACGACGTGCGGCGCGTGGCTCGCCACATTTCCTGCCAATGCGGGAG